>JAAGKN010000315.1_pt1 | contig 271396 bp, 232 predicted proteins | sample 6206371 | NCBI WGS metagenome assembly JAAGKN01 (sample SAMN11533720, study PRJNA540317) | gut metagenome | isolation source: fecal pellets from male and female animal of same cohort | host: Peromyscus leucopus | place: USA:CA | collected 2017 | reverse complement strand
GGTTATGAGCCCGACGAGCTACCAAACTGCTCCACCCTGCGTCTTGCAATATAATTTAACACAATTTTACTTGAAGTGTCAATTGATTTTGTCTTGTTATATTAAAATGTATATTTCACATATTTCTTTATGGTGTTTCTTTATTGTATATTTCATTTTTTCTGTTTTTTGTATCAAACTTTTTAAGCCGTTTTCATAGCTTAAATCTAGTTTGATGTAGAGACTTAAGTCATTTCCTTGATAGAAAAAATTGAGTTCTTTGAAATTTATATTAATATTTTTTAATGTGTTTTTTATTTCTCTTTTTAAGTTTATGTTTTGTCTTGATAGAAGGTTGTTAGCATTGTTTATAATTACGTGTAATCCTTCTTTGATCATTATAAAACCAATACATATAGATATTATTTTATCAAATCCTGTCCATACATAATTTGCAAGCAATAAGCTTAGTGTGGTACCTCCATGAGAGAATATACAATTTTTATCAGATGATGATAATGCTAGAAGCAAATAGTTGTTATATCTTTTGCCGATTTGAAATTTTATCAAATATTCAATTATCTTTACTAGGAAGAATATAAAGGGTATTAATGGTATCCAAATGCTTTTTTTTAAAGAATTATTTGAAAATATTTCTAATATGTTTTTTTTATCTTCATGATAATGATCATGGTGATAATGATCATGGTGATGATCATTATCACCATGATGATGAAGATGCAATCCAGATTCACTTCTAAAATTAATTAATTTGTTAAGTCCCGTTGTGCTTAAAAATATTGTAAATCCTGAGATTATTATAATTATTCCTATAATAAATGCTATGAGGTTTTCCATTTTTTTATATCCATAAGGATAATAAATTGTTTCAGGTCGATTTGTAATTTTTAAACTAAAATAGGTAATTGTAGATAGGATAAAATCTGATGTAACATGAAGTGCATCTGCTATTAGTGCAAATGAACTAAAAATAACCCCAACAGTAAGTTTAGATATTATTGATGCTACTTCTGCTAATACTGATATAAATCCTATTCTCATTATAAGTGTATTTTTTTTTGTTTCATAAATTAAATCTTTTTCATATACATTATTGTTATTTTCAAATCCTAAATTTTTAAGTTCTTCTTTTATGTCATTAATTGTGCATAAAATTTTTTGCAATTTATTTTTTTTGCCATAATAAATTAGGTTATGAATGAGTACTCTCTCTATTCCTTCTGCTTTAAAATTTGGATCAATATAAAAATCATTAATTTTAATCTCTTTATCTTGTATTTGAGCTTTTAGATATGAAATTGTCTTAATATTATTTTCTGTGTAAACTATATAAATTTCGTTTTTTTTTAGGACGGCAAGTTTTAAGTGAGCGCATTTATTGGTATTTTTATCGTTAATTATCTTGATCATATTTGCACTTTCTCCTTTTTTTGTTGCATAATCCTATTATGTGTAAAGATAACATTATTTTTTTTAATGTTCAATTAATTTTGTTAATATCCTAAAATAGTTTGGAAGGGGAAGATTTATGTTACAATCCCAATTCTTTGTTAAGAGATGTAAAAGATGCATTTCTAAAGATGAAGTTTTAGTAAATAATGTAAAGAATGTTGAGAATATTTTTTATGATTTTCTTAAAATTTTTGATAAAAAATCTTTAGAGTGTATATTCAATTATTATTATGAGAATTTTGACTTTGATGAGGGAATATATGCTTTTATTGATAAGTTTATTCCAATTATTAACTTTTTGTCATTAGAGGTTTTGGATTATGAATTTAACATTGATGAGAAAAAGCTCATATTAGAGGTTTTTGATTCCTCAGCATGTACTTTTAAAGCTGATAAATTAAGTGAGTTTGCAAGAGCCATTGTTTCTCTTGGTATTTTAAATTAACATTTATATTTTGTCTTTACATAAGTTTTTAGATTATGTTTCTTGATTTGCTTTAAATATTCTTGATAATTCTTTTTTGTTGAATGGAACCTTAAGTAAATCGTTAAGTGTATAAGTTTGTGAAATTGTTTTAGTGGCGTTAAATTGATTAGGATCTGTTATTAATATTTTAGTATTTTCTTCAAAAAATTCTGACATTACTTGACGACATATTGCACATGGCACACTTGCTGGAGTTGTTGCGATCAATATAAAATCTATTTCTTGTGTACCAACAGATGATATCATGTTCATCATTGCAGCTTGTTCTGCACAACGAGTTGCTCCAAAACTTGCATTTTCAACATTTGAACCTTGAAAAAATAAATTATCTTTAGTTTTAATACAAGCACCCACTTTGAATTTTGAATACGGTGAATATGCATTATTTCTTGCAGTTTCAGCCATTTGAAATGCTTTTTCAATTGCATTTTGTTCACTATGTTCCACTTAAAACCTCTTAAGTTTATGATATTGTCAATTATAGCACGATGCTTATAATTTTCTATTAAAATATTGTAAAATATTTAATTATAAGATGTAATAATTGTTGATTTGTATAAAGGTTTGTTAATATTTTTTTATGATAGATGTTATTGAATTTATTAAGAAATACAATAATTTTATTATTATTGGGCATAAGGATCCTGATTTTGATTGTATTGGTTCATCTTTAGCTTTAGCTTCTTTTTTGTCTAGAATAGGCAAAAGGGCTATTATGTTAAATGAAGGTCCTTTTGTGAGAAAGGAAATAATACCTTTTAAAGATAAGTTTTTATCTAGATGGCCAGATATTGCATCTTCAGATTATGCTGTTATTATTTTGGATTGCTCCATATTGAATCGTATTGGAGATGAATTTGCTTTTTATGTGAAGGATATGCCTATCCTTGTTATTGATCATCATGCATCAGGCGATAAGTTGGATGTTCCTGGATATATTGATCCTTTTGCTCCCTCAACTACTTTTTTAATTGAAAAATTAGTTAGAGAATTTGGGCATGAAGTTACTAAAGAAGAGGCATGGTATATCTTGGTTGGATTTTGTACAGATACAGGATTTTTTAGATTTATTTCAAACAGTGATCCCGAGCCTTTTGAGATGATAGCTAGACTTGTATCTAAAGGCTTAAGTCTTAAAGATGTTTATAATTATGTTGAATCTGTTAAGAGCATAGCCTCAATAGATATTCTTGGTGTGATGTTAAATAATCTTAAATCTTATTTCGATGGGAGAGTATTGCTTACCGTTTTGCCTTTCAATGATAAGAAGGACGCCAATGTTAGTGGTGTTAACGAGCTGTTTTATGCACTTCTTGCTAATGTTGAGAATAATGAAATATTAGTTATTTTAAAGGAGACTGAAGATGGTTCTATTTTAGTGGGGCTTCGTTCTAGAGAATATTTTGATGTGGGCGAACTTGCAAAATGTTTTGGAGGCGGGGGACATAAGCATGCTAGTGGGTTTAAGGTTAAAAATAGTTCTTTAAATCTTTTAGAGAGTCAAGTAATTGCATACATAAAGGGTGCTATTAAATCTTAAAGTTGATTAATGGGATTTGTCCTTTTGGATTGAAATCTTCTGTTAAAGTTAGGAATCCAGATTTAAATGACAGTGTTGTTGTTCCATATACTATTACTATGTTTTGTATCCAGTCTAGGTTTTTAATGTGCTGGGGTGTAAGTGAGACAATTATGCTTATTTTATCTTTATATTCTTTTAAGTTGTCTATATATTTTAGACTAGCGGGTGTTGAGAGATTAAAGATAACTTGTTCGTGTTTTTCAATTAGGTTTTTTATTGCTTGTAGTTTTGTGGGATTTATGCTATTTAAAGGGTAATAGTCATAGTAATAGCTGGAACTATTCTGAAATATTTTTTTCCCTTCTTTAACCATTGTGTTATAAGGTGATATTAAAAGTGTTTTTTTATGCTTTGATACTTTTTTGAGTAGCTTTATTTTGGTTATCCCTCTTAATGTATTTTGTTCAAAAAATTTTTTAGCTTCTTTAGTAGGTATTGATTGAGCATTTTTATGATTTGGATAAATTTCTGCTTCGTTTTTGTTCTCTTTTAAGTATTCTAACTTTATTCTAAGTATTCTTTTGTTAGATTTAATAATATTTTCTCTTATCTCATTATCTTTTTGCATGAGACTTAATAATTTATTGTAAGCGTTGTTTTGTATGTTTTCGTTTATTGATATTAATAAAATATCAGTTTCAGTTCTAATAATTCTTTCAATTGTGTCATAAATACTTTCATTTTGATATTTTACTGCATTCATTAATAAATCGTCTGTTATTATTAAATTATCATATTTCAGATTTTTCCTAAGGAGTTCCTTTATAATTTTAATTGAAGATGATGCAGGTATTTCTTTGCCATTTGTAAGCATTGGGTATGCTAAGTGTCCGCTCATAATTATTGGAATATTTTCTTGTATTAATATTTGATATGGCAGTAATTCATTTGAACACACTTCTTTTAAATTTAAGTTTATTATTGGCATTTTTGTGTGAGAATCAAGAACAGTATTGCCGTGTCCAGGGAAGTGTTTTGCTGTTGAAATTATGCCTGCCTGTTTTTGTCCTTTGTAAAAAGCTAGAGCAAAAAGAGAAACGATTTGGGAATTATTTGAATATGCTCTTGGTCCTATTGTAAAATTTTCTTCATTGCTGTAAATGTCTGTTATGGGTGCAAAATTTAGATTAATTCCAAGCTGTCTTAACTCATTTGCTATGTGATATCCTGTAAGGTAAGAGTCGTTTGGGGATAGAGTAGCTGTAATTCCAAGATTTCCTATTGTCTTTGATGTTTTGAGTTTTATATGTTGTGTCCATCCACCTTCTTGATCTGTTGCTATAAATAAAGGTATTTTAAATCTATTTTTTTGAGACATTGATTGTGCTTTATTTATGCTTTCTATTAACATGTGTAAATTTTGGGCATTCCATCCAAATATTTTGATTCCTCCTAAGTTTTTTTCCTGTATAAAGTTCAGGGCAAATTTTGTTATTTGGTTTCCTGGATAACTTATCATAAACATTTGACCCAGCAATTCTTTGTCATTCATTTGGCTTACTATTTTATCTATTAATTTTTCTTTATCTTCTATAGTCCAAAAATTATAGGGGAAACAATTATTATGGATAAAAAAGATAGTTATACAAACAATTTTTTTCATTTAAACCATACCAATCTTCTATTTTTTTTGATTCATAAGTATATCATATTGTTTTTAAATCATTTCAATAAATGAATCCGTTTAAGTTATAAATTTTTTATTTTCACTCTAATTTATATTAAGAGATTTAATTTATTTTCAATAGTAATTGTATTTTTTTTTAAAAAAAATGCCAAATACTTATTTTATAAGTTAAAGTTCTTAGCATATTTATTGATAGTGGTCTTTTAAGTGCAGTGGGTATGTATCTTTAAGAATATGGTTTTATATTGACAAAATATCTTTGAATTTATAAACTTTAATGGCTGCAAGCTGATGTAGCTCAGTTGGTTAGAGCACTCGGCTCATATCCGAGTTGTCGTGGGTTCAAGTCCCTCCATCAGCATTAAGGAGTTTGTGTTATGAGAGCTGCAATTGTGCTTGCCAATGGTTTTGAAGAGATTGAAGCTGTAGTCCCTATGGATATTTTAAGACGTGGTGGTGTTGATCTGAAGGTTATTGGTTTAAATGATGATAGGGTTGTTTTAAGTTCTAGAGGATTTACTTTTTGGACTGATAAGAAAATATCAGATTGTAGTGCAGATCATTTTGATTTAATAATACTTCCTGGAGGAATGCCTGGTGCTACAAATCTTTTTGAATCGCAAAATTTAGATAAGATTTTAAGAAATATGAACTTACAAGGTAAGTTGATTGCAGCCATTTGTGCATCACCAGCAGTTGTGCTTTCTGCAAAGGGACTTTTGGGGACAAATAAGTTTACGTGCTATCCAGGCTTTGAAAATGGTATTACTGATGGTGAATTTGTGGATGATGATGTTGTTGTTAGTAATAATTTCATTACTTCTAAGGGTGTTGGCACGGCTTTCAAGTTTGCTTTTACTTTGCTTAAGATTATTAAGGGAGAGAGCGTACTTGAGGATGTTAAGAGGAAAGCTTTGCTTTAATATGATTTGTACTACAGGATATTTCAGTTAATTTAGTAAGTCAGTTCTTAAAGATTGCCTTATAATAATTTAAATTTTTTAATTTATTTTAAATCCCGTGAGTGTTCTGTAATTAGGTTATAGGTATCTTCAAGTATGGTTAGTTCTTCATTTGTTGGTATTACAAGTATTTTTGTCTTACTTTTTTCACTTGATATATCAGATTCTATGTTTTTTTCTCTTGCTAAATTATTTTTTTGAAGATCAATTTCTATCCCAATCTTTTCAAATCCTTTTAGTGATAGTTCTCTTATTCCATAATCGGTAACACCAATGCCAGCCGTGAAAACTATTGCATCAATATTGAATTCAAGAATTGCAAGGTAAGACCCAATATATTTTTTTATTCTATAAGCCATTATTTCAACTGCAAGTTTAGAATTATATTCATTATTTTCCACCCCTTCCCAAATATCTCTTAGATCGTTTGACTTAAGAGATATGCCAAGCATACCACTTTCCTTGTTAAGTATTTCTTCAATCTTTCTTGGGGTCTTATTTAGTACTTTGCTCATTAAAGGAATAATTGCAGGATCTATGTCTCCACTTCTTGTTCCCATTGCAAGTCCTTCAAGAGGAGTAAGCCCCATGCTTGTATCGTAAGATATTCCTTTTTTAACTGCATTGATGCTTGATCCATTGCCTAGGTGTAGTATTATTAAGTTTAGATCTTTTTTATGTTTGTTAAGTATTGTTGCAACTCTTTTAGTTATATATGCATATGATAATCCGTGAAATCCGTATTTTCTGATATTATAGTCTTTATACCAAGAGTATGGTGTAGCGTATAAGAATGCATTTTCATTCATGGTTTGATGCCATGATGTGTCAAAGCATAAAACTTGTTTTGCATTTGGGAATATTTTAAGTGTTATTTCTATGACTTTTATTGCAGTTGGATTGTGAAGGGGTGCAAGAGCGGAAATTTTTTCAAGTTCACTTAAGATATTTTCATTAAGTATTACTGAATTTTTAAAATTTGGGCCCCCATGTACAATTCTGTGTCCTATTCCTTGAATTTCATTTAGATTGTTTATGATATTTAATTTCTTGTTTGTTAATATTTTAATCAGTTGTTTTAATGCTTCCTTGTGTGATTTGATGTGTTTATCTATTTTTTCGAGTAAGTCGTTTTGAGTCTTAATTCTAATTATTGATTTTTTTGTTTTTATTTTTTCAATTGTTCCAGATGCTAGGATTTGTGTATTTTTATGTTGATAGAGTGTAAATTTTAATGAAGAACTTCCTGTGTTAAGTGTTAATATTTTCATATCCTTTACTTGATTATTATAATAATAGATTCAAATGTCTATATATGCAGTTTATTTTTTCTGATTCTTTAACATTTTTTAGGTTTAGAAAAACTGATTTTTTATCTTTTGGATTTATTTTCAATGTAGTAGGATCATCTTTTATGATTTGCATTATCCTGTAAACAGGAATACTCTTTATATCTAAATATTCGATTTCAAGTAACCCATTTTTTTCTTTAAGGCTTGTAATATTGAGTTTTTTGGCAAGTAGTTTCAGTTCTGATAATATAAGTAAGGTGTTAAGCTCTTCTGGAATTGAGCCAAATCGGTCATGAATTTCAGCTCTTATTTTGTTATTTTCTTCCTCGCTTTGAATTGCTGAAATTTTTTTGTAAATTGATATTTTGTCTTGTTCATTATTTACATAGCTATCGGGAATGAATCCATTGTAGTTGATTTCAATAGTGATTTCATCTTCCTTAGAATTTTTTCCCATTCGCTTTTCAATCGCTTTATTTAACATTGTTAAGTAGTAATCCAGTCCAATAGATTCGATCTCTCCATGTTGTTCTTTCCCAAGTAGGTTCCCAACACCTCTTATTTCCATGTCTTTCATTGCAATTTGAAATCCTGCTCCAAGTTCTGAAAATTCAGATATTGCCCTTAATCTTTCAATAGCACTTTCGTTTAAGCTTGAGCTTTCTTTATATAAGAAATAAGCGAAGGCTTTCTGTGAACTTCTGCCAACCCTGCCCCTTAGTTGGTATAGTTGTGCAAGTCCGAATCTGTTTGCATTGTTAATTATTATTGTATTTGCATTTTCAATATCTATTCCGTTTTCAATTATTGTTGTTGATAGTAGTACCTGATATGATTTATTTATAAAATCATGCATGATATTTTCAATTTGGTCACCTGTAAGCCTTGCATGAATAGTTGCAATTCTTGCGTAAGGGACTACTTTCTCTAGCATTGCTTTTATTAAATCTAATTCTTGAATATTATGATGCACAAAAAATACTTGTCCGTCTCGGGAGAGTTCATGCTCTATTGCGTGTTTAATCAAAAGCTCGCTAAATTCTTCTACATAAGTTTCTATTTTGATTCTGTTTTGGGGTGGAGTTTTTAAAACTGAAATGTCTCTTAGTTTAATTAATGACATATGAAGAGATCGCGGAATTGGAGTTGCTGATAGGGTAAGACAGTCAACAGAGACTTTTATTTCTTTTAGTTTCTCTTTTTCTCTTACCCCGAATCTTTGTTCCTCGTCGATTATAATGAGTCCTAAGTTTTTATATATTATTTTCTTAGAGAGTATTTTGTGTGTTCCAATTATTATGTCAATTTCGCCCGTTGCTAAGTTTTTAATAATTTCCCTTTCTTTTGATTTTTTTATAAATCTACTCATCATTGCAATTTTAATTGGAAAGTTTTTAAATCTTTTCTTAAATGTATTGAAATGTTGTTCTGCAAGAATTGTGGTTGGGGAGAGTATTGCTACCTGTTTTGTTCCCATGACAGCTTTGAATGCAGCCCTCATTGCGACTTCGGTTTTACCAAATCCAACATCACCGCATAAAAGTCTATCCATTACTTTTAAGCTCATCATATCTTGTTTGATTTCTGATATTGCTGTTAGTTGATCTGGGGTTTCATCATATGCAAATTCTGATTCAAATAATAATTGCCATTCATTATCTTGAGGATATTGAAATCCCTTAGTGCTTTCTCTTGCTGAATAGAGTGAAACAAGCTGGTCGGCAATTGCATCAATTCTTTTCTTTGCATTAGCTTTTTTCTTTTCCCAGGTTTTTGAGCTGATTTTATCTAATTTTATATTTTGATTTTCATTTCCAATATACCTTTGGATAAGGTGTGTTTGCTCAATTGGAATAAATAATTTTTCATTATCTGCATATTCAATTTCAATATAATCTTTTTCAAGAAGACTTGTTTTGATTCTTTTGATTTGCTTAAATATTCCAATTCCATGGTTGATGTGAACTACATGACTATTTTTTTCAACTTCAATAAATGAATCAATAGGTTTTGTTCTTGATGATTCGAAAACTTTATTTATTTTTTGTCTTCTGTTAAATATATCTGATTCAAGGATAATGGCTATTTTTTCTTTGTTTATTATAAGTGAGCTTGATATTTTTAAAACTTCAATTTTGATTTTTGGCAGATCTTTGAAGATGTATTTTAATTTTTCTTTTTGTGAACTAGATTCTGCCGCAATAATTACTTTAAATCCGTTATTTAGCCAGTTTTGTATTTCTTCCTTTGCAAGTGCAATGTTTGAAAAAAATCTACGCCCACTTTCAATTTCAAATTCTACAAGTTCTTCTGTTTGTGTATTTGCAGGAGTTTTGACGAAGAAAATATTAGTTTTTAATTTTAAATCATTCAAATTTATAAAAATTTCTTTTGGTGCAATTGTTTTCTCTCCTGACTCTATTGCTTGGCTATAAAGTTTTTCATACTCTTTATAGATCTTTTTGATCTCTTCTTGTAAATTTGGTATTTCGAAATTTATAGTAAGCGTATCTTCATTTATTTCTTGACTTAGGTATGTGTCTCCTATTAACGGATAAAATATTTCTTCTGCTCTTGCATGATATTTTGTTTCAATTTGTTCAAATAATTTTTTATATTCATTTTCTTTTATGTAGTGTTTTAATCTGTTTATGCTTTCATTATTCCAAATGATTTCCTTTTTAGGAATTATATCAAATTCGGAGATTTCATTGCCTTTTTTTAATTGAGTTAAGGGATTAAAATATTTGATTTCTTTTATTGTGTCATTATGCAGTGAAATTCTTATTGGTTCTGCCTTATTAAATGAGTGTATGTCTATTATTTCACCCTTTATTGTAAATTCTCCAGGTAATGTAACTCTCATTGTTTTTTCATAGCCTAGTCTTATAAGTTTGCTTTCAAGATTTTTTATGTTTATTAACTTGCTTGTCTGAATCTTATAAATATTTTTAAATAAATTTTCTTTTGTAGGTATTTTGCTAAGTAAGGATTTTAATAAAACAATATAGATTCCAGGATTATTTTCATAAAAATTGATTAAGAATTTTATTCGTTCGCTAAAGATTGTACTTTTTGAGCCGATGCCTTTATATACAAGAGGACTGAAATAATTAAGTTCATATATTTTATCTGTAATTTGCATTAAGTCATCTTTGAGTGCATCTGCAATATTTTCATTGTTAACTATTAATATAATTTTATTATTACCGCTATATTCCTTTATTTTGTTTATTAAAAAAGCTTCAAAAAATCCCCCATGCCCTACTAGTGTAAAGGGTAGATTTTCTTTAATGAGTTGTTGTATTTTTTTTAAATTTTGATTGTCATTTAGTATGGTAGTTAATTCTTTTTCTATGTTCATTTTTTACCTTTTTGTTTCTGTAGTTTAGTATAATATTATATATTAATAGATATGTTCCGTTTCGTTATGTATAATATAATTAGATTTTGAGGAGTTTATGGAATTTAGGAAATTATTGTTTGTTATATCTCTTATGGTTGTTCCTTTTATGCTTTTTCCTAGGGATTATAAGGGTCTTGATTTTAAGATAAAGTTTTTCAATCAATCAATCTATCGTGTTGATAGCAATGTTTCTATTGAAGTTTCGCTTAGCAATTTATCTGATGATTTACTTACTCTTGAGGTAGGAGATATTAATACTTTTGGTTTTGATTTTGATGTTACAGATACTACTAATATTAAAGTTAAGAGATCTCTTGAATATGTTAAGGATAGATCAAAGAATGTTGCAATTCCTGTTAGAACTCTGAGTTTGAGACCTAATGAAAGATTTTCTGTAATGATGAGCTTAAATCAATTTGTGCAATTTGATAAAGATGGAGTCTATTTTGTTAGAGGTAAGTTTTTCCCAGATATCTCAGATTCACAAAAGTGTATAGAGTCTAATGTTATTACCTTGTTTTTGAAACCGAAGATGGATGATGTTGCAGAAAAATTTAACTTTTCTAATTTGTCTTCCAATCGTGAGGTTCAAAGTGTTTTGAAAAGAGAGAATTTATCCCCTGATAAAGTTATTGAATATTTGTTTTCAGCATTGCGGCTTGGGGAGAGAGAGAAATTCTTTTTATATATTGACATTGAAAGTCTTATTTTAAATGATCAAAATAAATCATATCTTTATAAGCAGGAACTTAGATCGGGTTCTAATAGTATGCTTGAAGAATATAAGGAATATTTATGGAATAATAGTAATTCTGATATTGCAAAAGTTCCAAATAAATTTTCTATTGTTGAAACAACTTATACAGATTCTACGGGGAAAGTTGTGTCTGATGTGTATTTTGAGGATGGTCATTTTTATGTAGCCAAACGATATACCTTTTTTTTCAAAAAGTATGATTATTACTGGATCATTTATGATTATACTGTTCAAAATACTGGAATTAAGGAGAAATACTAGGCTTTTTATTTTTAGGATCAAAGGGCTTAGTATTGTTTTATGGATAATAAGTTCCTTCAGTTTATATGCTGATTTTAAACATGAGGTTGTTAAAGGTGATACCTTATATTCGATCTCTCTTAAATATAAGATTTCAATAAAAGAATTGAAAAATGCAAATAATCTGAAGTCTGAGAGCATTAGAATTGGTCGTATATTAGTCATTCCAAGTTCTTCTAAAGTTAACAAAGTTCTTACTAAGAAGGGTGATGAGAAGTCTAAGTTGAGCAAGCTTGATCCTGATGCTAAAGTTCATGTTGTTAAGGTCGGCGATACTATTGAAGATATATCTAAAAGATATGGCATTAGAGAAAAGGAATTGGTTGCTTGGAATAATTTGACTTCTAAGATTCTTAAGGTTGGTTCTAAGTTACATTTGGGTGAGCCTGACTTTTTAAAGCCATATATAGTTAAAAAGGGTGATTCTCTCTCAAAGCTTTCTGTGGATTTTGATATTAGTATTGCGGATATTATAAGGTTTAATTCTCTAGAGAGTAAGAAGTTAATAATTGGTCAAAAATTATATTTGAAAAGGGTTTCTGGGGATATTCATTTCCATTATGTAAAGCGAGGAGAGACTCTTGGGAAGATTGCATATATTTATGGTGTTACCGCAAAACATCTTGTCCATCTTAATGGAGACAAGGCAATAAATTTAAAGGCGGATTCAATTTTAGATGTCTCAAAAATTATTGAAGAAAATCCATTAAGTTCTAAGTCTTTACAATTAAAGGCCGAAAAGGGCAGTAGTGAAACGTTTATATCTCATAGGGTATCTGTTGGTGAGACGTTATATAGCATTGCCCGTAAATATGGAGTTTTGCTTGAAGCTCTTAAGAGTTGGAATAATTTAAGTGGGAATAATATTTTTCATAATCAGGAACTTAAAATTTATGATAAGAGAAAAGGTCCAGTTGTTGCAAATAAAGACTCAAGGCAATTTGTGGATAATTCTAGTGATTCTAAGACCAAAGTTAAAGCTATTGCAAATGTTATTTCTGCTAAGAGTAAAAAGTTAGATTTAAATTTTTCCAATGTTTTAAATAATAGAGATGCTTTTGATATTAGTGCTTTAGTTATACTGGATCCTAAAATACCTATGTTTGAGGCTAATGGGGTTTTTTATTATTGGTATAAGCCTAAAAAAGTAAGTCAGCCAAGTGAATTTTATTCAGAAGATTGGTATTCGCCTCTGAATGCCTATAAGAAAGCAAGTCAGCTTTTTAAAAGTTTTGAAAGTCTTGTGCGATCTCGGCCGATTAAAAATAGTAACTTAAAAAATAAATTAATAATTATTGATCCTGGACATGGAGGACTTGATCCTGGTGCTATTGTTAAAGCTAGAGATGGCCTTAATAATGAGATTTTTGTTGTCGAGGATGAATATGTTTATGATATTGCTTTAAGACTTTATGTGTATCTTAAAGAGTATGGGGCTAATGTTGAACTTACTATTTTATCCCCTGATCATTTAATTAGAGATAGTGTGTCTGCTAATAATACATTTGTTAATGTTAAGAATGAAGTTTATAATGATTATGATTTGAATAAAACTGATACAGTCGATTCTTGGATAAACGGTACTCAGGAAGGCTTGAAGAAAAGGTTAGCCGTTGTAAAGAAATTTGTAAATAAGTATAAAAATGTTAAGGCAAAAGATATTCTCTATATTAGTTTGCATTCTGATAATAGTGTTGGCGCACCTCGGTGTATGGGATTTTATTACCAGTCTGAGGACGGAAAGGGATTTGATACCCATTCTAAGAGTGTGATTGAAAAAATGACTGAAGGTTTTAAAAGAGCTCCTTATATTAAGGGACAAAATCTTTATGTGTTAAAACATAATGTTGTTAAAACCAAATTATTAGTTGAAGTTAGAAATTTGGCATTTGATGAGGAAGCTTGGGCTATTAGAGCTTCTAAACTTAGGGACCAGGATTCTAGAATTCTGGCTGATGCTATTTTAAAAATCTTATAGATTTAAGTAAATTATTTTTTCTGGATTTGTATGCTTGACAAAATATTTTCAATTTAGCATAATATCTAGATATTGAGTCCCCTATAGCTCAGCGGTAGAGCAGGTGGCTGTTAACCACTTGGTCGGAGGTTCGATTCCTTCTGGGGGAGTCTTGATTCTTTAATTGATATTATTTTTTCTATTTCTTCTCGTTTTATTTTGAAGTAATTGAGTCTTTCAAGTAGTTTTTTGTTATTCCCATTTCCCAGATTAAAGTGTTTTTGTATTTGTTCCCTCCTTTTCTTAGATTTAGCCCCTGTAATACCAAGTTCTATTAAGTCAGTTAAACTTAAACCTTCTTTTTGTTTTTCGTTATCAAACGTACCTATTTTTCTTAAAATTGTTGCTATTTCAAGCTTAGAAGACATTTCTACTTCTTGATCTTTACTTTTAAGGTGGGCATGCTTAATTTTATCTTGATTTAAGTAATTCATTCTTTTAAGTATTTGTTGTCTAATTAGGTTTCCTGCCTTGTCACTATCAGTGAAAATAATGATTCCATTTGTTTTTAGTGCTTTTTTTAAAACATTAATGGTTGATTGCTTAAGATACAACCCACCAGTTTCAACTATAGTGCACTTAAATAGTTCTTTTATTCTCTTAGCGTCGTCTTTACCTTCAACTACAATGATTTCTTTTAGTTGTTCCAGATTTTAATTCCAATTTTCAAAAAATGCCCTGAGAAGTTTTATTGCTTCTATATGATCTGAGATTGCGATAGTTTCTCTTAAAGAATGCATTCCCCACATTGGGGTTCCAATGTCTATGGTTTCAATTCCTGTTTGAGCATTTGCAATTGGGCCAATTGTGGTTCCGGCATTGGTATTTGCTTTCATTATTATTTCTTGAATTTTAATATTATTTTTCATAGCTAAAGCTTTAAGTTTCGCACATCCACTTGCTGTTGTTGCATATTTAAAATTAGCATTGCTTTTAATAGTGACGCCTTTTCCTAGACTTATTTGATAATTTGGATCATGTTTGCATATGTAGCCTGGATGAGTTCCATGTGCACCGTCCATTGAGATATTGAATGATTTGTTTAGTTTAATTAAGTGTTCTTCTTTCCCTAGATTTAGAACATGATCAATTCTTTCTAAGATTTCTGTTAATAGTTTTGAATCAGCTCCTCTGGAAGTTCCAGATCCGATCTCTTCATTATCAAAAAATACAGCCACTTTATTTTTATTGTTATTTGCATGAATAAATGCATTCATGATGGCATGACATCCTGATTTGTTGTCGAGATTTTTGGATGCTAAGAATTCGCCCTCGCTACCTATAATTTTAGCAGGTTCGGATGCTGTGAATATTAAATCGCATGACAAGAAATCTTTTTCAGATATTTGCAGTTTTTCTATAATTTTTTCTTTAATGCTTTTTTTAAAACTTGTGATGATCATAATGTTCTCATGAGTATCATATGCAAATCCTTCATTTGCCTTTCGGTTTAAGTGAATAGCGACATTTGGTATGATTCCGATATTTTCAATTGTTATTAATTCTGAGTTAATTCTTCCATCTTTATTAAAGTATACAATTCCTGCTAAGCTTAAATCTCTGTCGGTCCAGGTTGAAATTATTGGGCCACCATAAACCTCGATGTGGTGAGAGAATACATTACATTTGTGTTTGCTAGATTCTATTTTAAGTTTCAGTCCAGGGCTGTCAGAGTGTGCTGCTGCTATTAAGAATGGTTCATGTATTTTATTGGTGTTAATGTTAAACGCAATAAGACTTGTTCCTTCCTTTTTTACATAATAATGTCCTGTTTCTAATGTCCATTTATCATCAAGTTTTAATTCCTTTGCATTAAGATAATATACTAGTTTTTGTTCAATGTAGTTTACTAGATGATATGCTGTTAAGCTTTTATCTAATAGGTTCTGAAAATGTGATATATCTAATGTGTGGTCATGCATTTTTTTCTCCTATAGTTTCATTGTTTTGATACTTAATATTTTATTATAATAGCTAGTACATGTATATATGTTTGTGTATATGTTAAGGAGATTATTAAATGGATAAATTTTATAAATTTATGCTTGTGCCTTTAATATTTATTGCTTGTACTACAGTTTCAGAGATTAATTTACAGGATGATGCTAGTGGAACAGTTTCATTGATATTGAATGTTAATAAAGAGTTTGAAAGGATCAGAAAAGAACTTGTAGCGACTCTTGTAGGAGCAGAAATAGCTAAAATGCCCCTTTTCCCTATTGATAAAATAGAGCAATATTTTAGTGATGAAGGAAAAAAATTAGGTTTAAAACTCTTAAGTATTAAGTCAAATGGTGATTCTCTTAAGTTGGTTGCTCAATTTGATAATTTGGTTAAGGTTTTAAAGGATTATCTTGAAGAGGAGAGAATGCCTATATTTAAGGTAGAAAACAAGAATGGAAAAAATATTCTTGATATGGATATTAATTTGAAAAATGTTACCAAGGTCATTAATGAAAATAAGGAGAATGTAAGTGATGCTCTTGCAGCACTCTTGCCTTCAGAAGAAATACCAATGTCTGAGAAGGAATATAAGGATGCGTTAGTTTATTTTTTATCAGATTTTACGTCACATGCAAGTGAGCTTATTGATAATTCTGATATTACAGTCAAAATCAAGACGTCAAGAACAATTCAAGAGCAATTTGGATTTAAACAGCTTAACTTAAATAGTTTAGAACTTAAGTTAGGTATGATTAGAGCTTTAAGTCTTGAGAGACCAATAAAATTGAGATTGGCTTATTAGGCTTTATGTAAATCTTATTTTAAGAGATAAGATTTACTTCTTATCTCTTTTGATAAATCCTATTAATAGGCCTGTTATTAAAGTTCCCACTAGGATAGATATTACCCACATTAATGGGTTAGTTACTATTGGAAGGATAAAGATACCGCCGTGTGGAGCCATAAGCTTTACTTCAAATAATGCAGACAGAAAACCTCCGATGGATGAACCTATTATGCAAGCAGGTATTATTTTTAAAGGGTCTGCGGCTGCTAAAGGAATTACTCCTTCTGTTATGAAACATGCACCTAGAACGTAACAAACTTTACCGGCTTCGTGTTCTTCTTGTGAGAACTTCTTGTTGAAAATGCTAGTTGCAAGTGCGACTCCAAGTGGAGGAATCATTCCTCCTGCCATTACGCTTGCATGAGGAATATAATTTCCAGCAGTTATCATTGCAATTCCAAATGCATAAGCAGCTTTGTTTACAGGACCGCCCATGTCTATTGCCATCATGCCACCAAGCAGTGCACCCAGTAGTGCCATGTTTGTTCCGCTCAGTGAGTTTAACATATTTGTTATGGATATATTAATATATGCAATTGGTGTTAGCAAGAAATATGTTAGAACACCTGATATTAGTACTGAAAAAAATGGGTAAGTTAAAACGGGATTAATACCACTTATGTTTTGTGGTATTATTTTTTTACTTATTGATTTTATTGCTAAGGTTACGTATCCTGCAATAAATCCTGCTAGGATGCCTCCCAAGAAACCTGCATTTCCTTTGCTCATCATTAATCCTGTAATCATTCCAGGTGCAAGTCCGGGACGTTCTGCTATGCTGAATGAAATATACCCAGCAAGTATTGGAATCATTAGGAAAAAAGCATTGCCACCGCCAATTTGCATTAGAATATCTGCTATTTGATTATAGCTTGGATCGTTTGGATCAAAAGCTTTAATGCCAAACATAAATGATATTGCAATAATTATTCCCCCAGATACTACGAATGGAAGCATAAAGGATACACCGTTCATTAAGTGTTTATATGCACCACCTGTTTTTTTATTTGTTTTGCTTTCTCCTTTGACTGTTTTGCTCTTATAAATTTTTGCTTTGTTGTCAAGAATGTTTTGAATGAGTTCTTTTGCTTTGTGTATACCATCTTTTACACCAACTTCAATTAGTGGTTTACCATTAAATCTTTCTTTATTAACAGTTTTCCCTGCTGCAATAATTATGCCTTTTGCTTTTTTTATCTCCTCTTCTTCTATTGGATTATCAATTCCACTAGAGCCATTAGTTTCTACTTTGAGTTCTACATTTAGTTCAGCTGCTGCTCGTTTTAGGCTTTCAGCTGCCATATATGTATGGGCAATTCCCGTGGGGCAGGCGGTTACTGCTAGAATGAAATTCTTAGAACTGGATTCATTCATTATTACATTTGTGTTGCTATTTAGAAGAATTTCTAAGAATCTACTTATATCATTTGTACTCATAATTTCTTGTCTTAAAATTTCATTGTTAAATATATTATTAAGATAAGATATTGTTTTAATATGAGTATCACCTGTAGTGTTTGCAGGAACAGCTATCATGAAAAATAATCTTGACGGCTTCGAATCAGAAGCATCAAAATCAAAACCTTCTCCTGTAACTCTTAATATAGCTATTCCATGTTTTGCAACAAAATTACCTTTTGCGTGTGGCATTGCAATATATTCTTCAAGACCTGTTCCGCTTATTTCTTCTCGTTTTTTAATATCTGTTATAAAATTTTCTTTGTTGCTCAGATATCCATTTTCGTTGAGCATGTCGGCCATTTTTTCAATTACATCGTCTTTACTTTTTGCTTCATAATTCAATAATATTAATTTTTTAGAAAATAAATCTTGCATAGGAGACTCCTTGCTATACTGTAGTATCCATATTATAATAGGTATAATATATATGTTAATTATAACATATAATTGTTATATATTTGATTATTTAATGACTTTACTTAATTATAAAGGAGATTGGTTTGGTATATACGCTTACTCTTAATCCTGCTATTGATTATAAAATAGTTATAAACGGGTTTCAAAAAGGGTGTCTTAATCGTGTTGTTAAGAGTAATTTTTTTGCTGGTGGAAAGGGAATAAATGTAAGTAATGTACTTAAGAATTTTAAAACGGAAAGTGTTGCTTTTGGATTTTTGGGTGGATTTACTGGTGATTATATAAAGACCCATCTTGATTTGATGGGAATAAAGCATGATTTTATTAGCATAGCTGATAATACTAGAATCAATATTAAAATGATGTCAGATGGAAAAGAAACAGAAATTAATGGGAATTCACCTGCAATTCTTGAGAGTGATTTTAAGTCTTTGATTTTAAAATTAAAAAAATTAGATCAAGATGTGTTAATCATGTCTGGGAGTATTCCAAGCTCGCTTGGGTGTCGGGCTTATAATGAGATAGCTAAGAATCTATCAAGTAATGTTAGGTTAATTATTGATACTAGCGGGCCTGCCTTGCAAGAGATTATAGAACTTAAACCTTTTTTAATAAAGCCAAATGTTAATGAACTTAAGGAACTTTTGGGGATGAATTTGATTTCTAATAAGGATTTAATTAATGCTGGGCATGAGCTTATAGAAAGGGGCGTGCAAAATATTATAGTCTCAATGGGTAGTGAGGGGGCTATGTTTATAAATAATAAAGATGCTTATGTAGCTAGTGTTCCGCAAATTGATTCTTTAAGCACTATTGGGGCAGGGGATTCTGTCGTTGCTGGATTTGTATATGCATATCAAAATGGGAATTCTCTTTGTGATTCTTTTAAATTTGGAGTTGCAGCAGGTACTTCCACAGCACTTAGAGGACAACTTTGTAGTCTTGATGATGTTAAGGATATTCTTGGTAAAATAAAACTTGAGTAGCTTTCTTTGGGGGGTGATTTAAACATTTGCAAATATGAATGAGTTTTTTATTTTAGTGGAATTTTTAAAAATTTTGATTTTATAATTTTATCTTAAGTGTAGTTTTAGTGATAGTTTAAATATAGCTTTGTGATTGAATATGTTTTGTATGGCTTTGCAACTTGTATCAATGAGAATCAAGCAAATTCAGTAAAAGTTTATAGCTTTAAAAGCACTATCGGGAGCGACGGGACTCGAACCCGCGACCTCCTGCGTGACAGGCAGGCGTTCTAACCATCTGAACTACACCCCCAAATACAATACCTTAAGATTATATTGTTTTTCTTTTGGTTTGTCAATTTATTTTAATGCGTCTATATGCTCTAAGATTTTTGAATCCCTCTTTATTGTTTTTAGACTAACATTTTTAATGATATCTTTGCTTGATATTATTTCTATGCTTGCTTTTGCCCTTGTTATTGCAGTGTAGAGTAGTTCTTTAGTTAAGAATGGATGATCTTCTATTATTATTTGTACATGTTGATATTCAGATCCTTGACTTTTATGTATTGTTGTTGCAAAACTAAGTTCAAATTTGTTTATTAAATTAAAATTTATTTTTTTATATTTCTCATCTTCTCTTTTAAATAAAGCGTAAATTTTAGAATTTTCTTTAAAGAGAATACCCCTTTCTCCATTAAATAGGTCATTTTTATAGTCATTTTGAGTAATTAAAATTATTTGTCCAATTAAATTGCCATAGATTTTTTTCAAATATAATTTTATTATTTCATTTATTCTTTTTGTTCCAAATTTTCCAAAATTTCTTGAACATAAAATGACGTTGTTAAGCAGGGGATTAATTATCGATTCAATTTCTTTGTCGTTTAGTGAGCTGAGTTCGAAATTAGAGATATTTTTGTATAAATTTTTTATGTGATTTAATAATTCGTTTTCAATATTTACTTTATTTATATCCTTTAGAATTATATTTTTATTGGCATTAAGTTGGGTATCAATTAGGTCTGTATCTTCTTTATATATTGCCTCGGCTAATAAATTTATCTCATCGTTACTTCTGAAATTTTTTTTAAGTATTTCTACATTTTCATTACTTATTTCTTTTATTGCTGTAAGACTTGCATATACATTTCCTCCAGCTATTGATGGAAGCTGGTTTTTATCTCCTGTTATTATGAGCTTTGTGCTTGTCTTGACCGCCTTTAACAATTTTAAGAAAGTGCTTGCATCTATCATAGATGCTTCATCAATTATGATTATTTCAAATTCTAGAGGGTTAGCCTCATCATATTTATTGCCTTTACTGATGAATGACATTTTTAATAATTTTTGTACTGTGCTATATCTTGTTTCAAGGTTTTGAAATGATTCTTTTAGACTTGATTTTAGTTTTTGACTTGCTTTTCCAGTTGGCGCTACAAGTGCTACCTTTTGCTTGACGTTTAAGTGAATATCAATTGCTTTTAGAATATAATTGATAGTTGTTGTTTTACCTGTTCCCGGGCCACCACTGAGTATAAAGAAATTGCTTTTTAAAGATTTCTTAATTGAATTGATTTGTTCTTTACTTAGATCCTTGGTGTTTAAGTTTGCCATTATATTTTGTATTCTTTGATCGCTTATCTCACTTTTGTTATCTTTAAGTCTTTGTTCTATTTTTTTTATTAGCTCTTCTTCTTCTCTAAAATTTTTTTGAGTATAGATATAAATATTATTTTCTAATATTAAAGGAGTTGTGATTTTTTCATCTTTATTAAAATCTTTCATTATATTATTTTCTTTTAAAGATAAGATCATTTCGTGTATTTTGATTGATTTTGTAAATTTTGCAAGTTCTTCTAGTATGTTTATTGATTTTTGATAAAATTGATCTTCTTCTTCTAATTCAAGGAAAGCACATTCGATCGTGTTTTGAATATCTTTTATTAGTAAATCAATGTTAGCTCTTAAATGTCCTTTAGAGAGATAATTAAATAGGAATATTAAAAAAATAGTAAGCTCTTTGCACGTTTCATTTTTTATTGTTTTTATAAGTAAATGTGATTTGTAGTAATTTTCTATGTTTATGTTTAAAGTTTCAATTATTTCATAAATTTTGAGTTCTGGATTCAAATAATTTCTCTTATGATCTTTTAAAAATTCTCTTAAGACTAAATAATTCCTCATATTTCCCTTTTAATATTTTAATTGCAAATATATTTGTTCTAAATCTAATTCTTTAAAATTTGGTATAGTGGAATAAATCCCATTTTGCGTTTTAGATTGTTCTTTAATATTTTTTTGAAAAGCTCTTGTAAATAGATATATTACTCCTCCGAAATGTTTGTTATATTCTTCTATATTCTTAAAGAGTATTTTTTTTATTCCAAGCGCGTAGATTTTATATTGTAAGTCATACTGTTCTTGTTTCATTTTCTTCTTTAAGTTTGTTAAGTTATAATCTTTTAAATTTTCTCCAAGATAATTTGTTTTATAGTCTAGAATATATATTTTATTATTTATCTTAAATATAAGATCAATAATTCCCTTTATGTATCCGTCATTTAATACTAAATCCAACTTGTTGTGGTCCTTAAAGAGAGACTTTTGCTCATAAATTTTTGTATTTATTTTGATTAAAAATTCCATTTCTTTTTGCAATTCTTGGATATCACACAATCTTGCGCCAATAAATCTAATTTTTGTATTTAATATGTTATAAATCATCTTTATTAGCATTTCTTGTAACTTGGGTGTATTTAGTTTTGAATTAAAATGTTCTATTTTTTTCTGTATAAGAGCAATATTGATTTTTTGAAAATTGTTGAAACTATCTTTTGCGTCGCTAAAATTTATGTCTTGCATTATGGCATGTAAAATATTACCAATATCTTTGCCCCTTGGGAGTGTTTCCCCAGAACAAGTAGCATCATTATCATAAGTCTCATCATTTCTTGTTTCTGGATTTTCATGGTGGTTGGACTTATAGATTGATGCAAGACTCGTATAGCTATGTGTATGTTCTTTTCTAAATAGATATTTATTTATTGGTTTTGGGGGGATTAATTTTATCTCTTTGTTATCATTTATGTCTAATTTATTGAATTGATTAGTTTTAATCAGATTGTATACATTAAAGTTTAGGTTTATTTTTTCAATTGTTTTTATTTCTGCTAGCTCTAACATTTTATTTATTGTTGCACCTTGATTAATAATAAATAGTGCAAATCTGGCTCGTGTTGTTCCTACATAAAAAATGTTTTTCTCTTCATTTAAAATCTTATTTTTCGCAAATTGTTGATTTTCTTTTAATTTTAAAAAGTCATATTCTATTTTGTTTTTTGAGTAAAATTTATAAAATGTATCCGATTTTTTAAGGAGATTATCGTTGTTTTGAATATCACCTATTAAGAATACGATATTAATACTTAGTCCTTTTGATTTGTGTATTGTCAGTATTTCTATGGCTTGATTATCTCCAGTAGTGATTTTGTCTTCATCTTGTTCAATATCTTTATTGAGTATTAGGTCTTCTAGAGTAGATATTAATGATTCTATGTTTTTATCTTCATAGTAAATTTTAGAAATAAAATCTAGGCTTGTTTCATAGTTCTTAAGTTCTTCAAATTTTCCCTCATTTATTAGGATTTCCCTGTAGCTTTTTTTTGATTGTGCAAATTCAGTGAAGGTAGTATTACGAAAATTTTTTGCCAAATTGAGCCATAAATCTTTCTTTGATATGATTTCGTCTATTGCCTCTATTAATGTTATTTCTTGATTCTCAAGTAAATATATTATGTCAATAATAGCTTCTTCTATGTGCTTTATTCCATTCTCTTCAAGTAAACTTAGGTATAATTCCCACGGAAGGTTTATTATTTTGCTGGTTAAGATATAGTTTAGAGTTTGAAAGTTTTGTTTTCTGTCTAAACATTTTATGAGGTAAAATATCAAGTTGAATTCTTTCGTCTTAAAAAATGATTCTGCGAGCTTATTTGTTTTTACATCTTGATTTTTAAGTTCTCTGTCTATGAAATCTACTTCCTTGCTTGTCCTGCAAAGCACTTTTATGTCTGATTCTTTAATTTGCCTAAGTTTATTATTATCATAAATTTTGCCGTTTGTTAGTAAATATTTTATTGTTAGTGCTGTTTTTTGTAAGACATTTTTATCTTCTTCAGTTTCTATTATGTTTATTGCTTCTATTTCTTGCCCATTTACAAAAATTTTATTTTCGTCATTCTTAGGATCTGTTTTTGATTTGGTAAATTTTATTTGTTCGATTTCATCTGTGCGTGCTTTATTATAGATGTTATCAAACATAATATTTAAAAGTTCGATTAACTTTTTATTTGATCTGTAATTTGTTAGTAATGTTATTCTTGCATCATCCTTTATTTTATCTTTTATATTTTGGTTGTAAAATGATATATCAGCATTTCTAAATGTATAAATTATTTGCTTAGGATCAGCTATAAATACTAGTTTTATACCACAAGAGCTGAGTAGTTCAAATATTTCTATTTGTATTAGATCTAAATCTTGTGCTTCATCTATTAATATTATTTTATATCTGTTTTTTATTGAATTTAATAGTCTGTTATCACGAGATTCCAAGTGTTTTTTTAAGTTTAGCATTATCTGTTTTTGGTCTATTGTATTTGTTGCATTAATGGTAGTTGCAAGTTCCCTTTCTATATATTTAAGTATTTTATATTCGACTTTTAGGTTAATAAATCTTCTAAGTGTGCTTTTATCTTCTTTATCTGTATTTGTTTCATGGCTAAGTTCTCTTAAAGCTGTTTGTATTTTTAGTTCCTTAGGTAGAAGAGTAACATTTTTCTTAAGATTAGATTCTATTATTTTGCAGAAAAATTTGTTGTTTGTAAGTATGTCTGTTATTTTTACGATGTCTTTTTCATGACTATATTTGATTTCTGATATTTTAATTCCTTGGTTATGTTTATTTAGGAAAGTTCGCTTTTCTTCCATAGTCATTTCGTTTAATGCTTCAACTATTAAGTTGTACTTGTCAATTAATTTATCCTTATTTGTGAGCATTTGGTTAAAAATCGTTTGGGTTTCTATCCAATCTCCAAGTTCTTGCGTCTTGTCTCTTTTATACCCTTGTCTTATATATTGAGTCATGTCTTTTGTATTTTTGAATTTAGATTTAAAGATTTCAAATTCATCGTCTTTGATTTCAAATTCTTTTTTTAATGAATCTGATTTTCTTAAAAATTCATAAACTATTTCGTCTATTTCTGATGTAAAATTTTCTTTTACACTGTATTTGGAAAAATTTTCTGTCTCGATTTGAAAATTGTTTAGAGCATATAGTGCGAATTTGTTTATAGTTGAGATAAAGATTTTATTTGATTGTTCATAAATGGTTTTTAAGGATTTATCTGTTTTTGAATTTTGATATGCATTCTCAATTGATTTTAATATTCTAATATGCATCTCTTCTGTTGCTTTTTTTGTGAATGTTAGCACTAAGATCTCGCTTGGAGAGTACATTTTGTTTATGAGTAAGTTTGTAATAGTATTCTCAAGTGTGTAGGTCTTTCCAGTTCCTGCTGAAGCCTCAATTAATATTTTTTCGTTGTATTTGATTTTATCTATTATTTCTTTCATGTGATTAACTTTGCACCTTAATAAATTTAGCATAAAAATCTTGAAGTAATTTTTCTAAGTTGTCGTCTATATTTAAAGCGTGAGTGTCTTTAAATCTGTTGTAATATGGACACCATGTTATATCTCTTTGTTGAAGAATAAATTCCATGGATTTGTTAATACTAATGCTTTTTTGCGGATATTTGATTTGTTTTTTTAGTACTTCCCGAAATTCGTTTATATCTTTTATTTTAATTAGACTTTTTTGTATTAAATCTTTATAAATGGGAGTAGGATAGCTTGAAATATATGCTATTTGTTTTAGTAGATTTTCAAGATCCATGGAGTTTATTTCTTCATTTGTATATTGATTACCAAGGGATAATTTAGAAGTCTCATAAGTTATTCTTATTTCTTGAATTGAATCTATGTTTTCAATTGCACTTTTTAACATTAGTCCTATTATATATAGGTTTATTTTTTTAATAATTTTGTCTTGACCATAATCTTTTTTTTCTAAATTGACGTAATAATATCGATTATCTATTTTATATATGTTTTTAAGTTTTCCATTTAATTTAAATTCTAATGTTTCGCCTTCGAAGTTAATGGGTATGCTTTTATTTAATATGATATCAGTTTCCTGCATTTTGAAGAATTCTTGGAAACTTGCAGTAATATTATTTTTAATTTCATTGAGCTTTACTATAAATTCTTCTTTTATGGTTTCTTTCTTGATGTTTATGGGAATTATTCCTCTTTGAATTTGATTTTCAATAATGTTATCTATTCTGTCTGCTATGTGTTCATTGGGTTCATCTTTTATGCATTCATGTATTGGTATGAAATTATTCATTAATTTATAATTAAAATTCTCAATATCAATAATTTGCTCCTCTTGTTTTTCTTTAATTTCACTAATTTGGCTTATGTCTTTGATGTGTACATTTAATATATCTTCGTAAAAGTATTTGTATGGATTAGTTATGGCTTTATTGATATCTTCTATTTCTAGTGTGATTTGTTTTTTTAATTTGAGTCTTTTCTGTTTAAAGTGCGGATGTTTGCCTTTTTGTAGTGATTTTGCAATATTAAAAGCCTCTATGTCATAGTTGATTAGGTAATTGGCTTTTTCGTATTTGAAGTATTCAAAATCATAATTTTCATTTGGGTGTATTTCAATTTTTAGTTCCAGTCCCATGTCTTTTATATAATTTACTATTTTATTTATTACTTTAGGTTTATTGATATCTGGATTTAGAGATTCGCTTAGCGAGTAATAGAGATAGAACTTGTTTGATGCTGCAAAGATTATCTTAATTAAATTTGAAATGTTATCTTGCTCCAGATTGATATAGTCATAGTATTCATTGAGTAAATCCATGTTATCAAAATGAATGCTTGCGTTTAATTGATGACTTCCTAAGAAGTGGATTTCAGATTTTTGTAAATATTCGATTTTATCAGAGCTTGCAACAAGTATGCCTGTATTTTGATTACTTACTTGATATGCTTTTTGTTCTATGCTTTCCTCAAGCATTACTTTAAAGAGCGCAAAATCAACTTTTCTGTCTTTAATTTTTGCCAAGTAATCTTTGTGAAGATTTTCATTAAAGTCTTTTGAAAAATTTTTAAGGTATTGTATTCTTGTATTTATATATTCATCAATTTTATTGTTATTTTCAAGTTTAATATATTTATCTATGAAGATATCCATTATTTCTGCCCATTCATATATTGTATATTCTTGTTCTTTAAAGTACATTATATCTTCATATAGGCTTTTTATTATGCTTATTAATCTTATTATTGAATCTGGATCTTGAAAGCTTATACTTTCTTGGCAATTATTGCATTCATATTTGCAATTAAAAATCGCAGATGTGAGAAATCTGTTAAAACCATCTTCCCACGAATTTAAAAAGTTCTTATCATAAGATAAGCTTTCTTTATGAATATCATTCATTCCAAAATTAATATTCACTGCGTCACTAAATTTTATTAGGTATTCTAATTCACTTATTGAGATGTTGAATTTATTCATTACTTTTGCGTTACTTAAAAATTCAATTATTTCTTTTCTGTTAAAATTACTAATCGTTCCCCTGGTTGAAATGAAGAGTTTCATTAATTGCTTTAGTGCTATTACGCTTTTACTTTTTGAGACATCTTTGGAATCCAGAATAGTAAACTCAAGTTCGTATTTATTTAAAAATTCCTCTATGTATGGTAAGTACATGTTCATATCTTTTGGTAGGCAAGTTATTACAATATCATTTATTTTTAAATTATTATTTTGTGTTGAATGTAAAATATTGTTTACTAGGATTTCTACCTCTCGTTTTTTTGTTTTTGCTTCTATTATTTTAAAACTATTATCTAAGTTTGATAGAGGAGTACCTTTTATGATATTGTTTTTGAAACTTGCTAAGAAATTTTTCTCTTCAAATAATTGGATGTCAATTTCTTGTTCTATTTGTATCTTTGAGTTGCATTTTTTGATTTTTAGTGGTACGAGTTCGTCTATGAGGATAGATTTGATTTGAGTTATATCTTCAAGTATTAACTCGTATACTGTAATGTCGAAAATTTTTTGCAAGCAGTGTAAAATTTTTCTGTCAATTTCTCTAGTCTCTCCAATGATTATTATTTTCTTTGTTTCAATGCTTTGCCGATTATCTGTTATTTCTTGTTCTATTTTTTTATGTAAATCAAGAATGTTGATTTGATTTTCAAATAGTTTTTCAAACATTTCCTTTTGCATGGATTCGTAGTGGATTTTATTCTTGTCTTCAAATAAAAGTTCATTTTGTCTCCAATTATCAATTAGATTTGAAAATTTAGAGTAGTATTTATGAAATAAAGTTATTATCTTTGCTGCAAAGATATATCTATTTTTTGTTGATTTAAATTGCTTGATATTTTTTATTTTATTGTCTTTTAATATGTGATACAGGATAAATTTTTCTGTTTCTGAGTACAGTAGCAAAGTATTATTTTCTAAGAAATTTTTTATATTGTGGTTTTCTGTTGAAAGGTTATATATCGTTTTCGTTATGTTTTGTTTTATATTGAGGTTATATGAAACTTCATTCAGGGTTGCTAGATATTTCTTAATTTCTTCGCCTAGAATGTTCCTTTTTAAAAGGATAATAGTTTCTTTTTTAAATATGTCATCATTTTGAGTTAGTTCTTTAATTTTATTGTAGATTCTACTTACTTTGTTTGTTTTGTATATCTTGTACATAGTGTTATCGTATTTTGTTTTCTTTAGTGAGTTTGTTCTTTAAGTTTTTTAATTTTTCTGTAATACTTACTTTGTATATGTGTGGATTTATGAGCCTTTTGTATGTATGATCAATTTTTTTAAGGTCGCTTTGAACCCTTTTTCTTATATGTGCTAGACTTGATTTTGAGTTTTGACAGATTTTACTGTTTTCAAAAACTGTATGTATTAAAAATTCGAAACTTTCATATGTTTTTATTTCTTTGAATATATTATCTTGCATAGGGTGAAAAATTGTAAATTTCTTTTTTAAGTTTAGCATTTCTTTTATTTCCTCCTCTTCTTCTTTTAAAAAAATTAGATCAAAAATCATTTGTGCATTTGAGTATATTCTGACAACCCCTTTTTGAGAGGGTAGTGTTGCTTTGTCAACGTTATTTGATATTTTCATTTTAGGAATAAATTTACCGTTTTGTTGAATTGATATCATTTTGTACACTCCTGAAAGATTGGGTTCTCCTTTTGCAGTAACTAGATTGGTTCCTACTCCCCAGCAGTCGATGGGAGCATGAATTGAGTTTAAATACATAATAATATCTTCATCAAGTTCGTTTGATATAATAATTTTTACCTCAAATAGCCCATTTTCATTAAGTATTTTTCTAACTTCTTTGCTTAAGTATTCAAGGTCACCACTATCAATTCTAACAGAAAAATTTTTGTGTCCTTTTCTCTTTAGTGTTTTAAAAACTTTTATTGCATTCTTAAGTCCGCTGTTAAGTGTATCATAGGTGTCAATTAGTAAACTTACATTGTTTGGATATATTTTAGCGTATTCCCAAAAAGCTTCTTCTTCACTTTTAAAACTCATTACCCAGCTGTGAGCCATTGTGCCAGTTACGGGAATATTGTATTTATATCCTGCAAGTACATTGCTTGTAAAGTCAGCACCCCCTATATAAGCAGCTTTACTTGCTGAGAGCGCACCATTAATTCCTTGAGCTCTTCTAAGACCAAATTCCGCTAGATTTGTAGCTCCGGCTTCTTTAATTCTTGCTGTTTTAGTTGCAATTAGGCTTTCAAAATTTATTGTATTTAACACCAGTCCTTCTATGAGTAAGAGTTCAATTAAATTACCTTCAATGATTAATATGGGTTCATGTGGGAAAACGATTCTTCCTTCTTCTATTGAGCTTATTTTTATATTTAATTTAAGTGTCTTTAAGTATTCTAAAAATTTTTTGTCAAAATATTCTAGACTTTCTAAATATTCAATCTCTTCTTTTCTGAAATGTAATTCTTTTAGAATATTAATTAATGTGTGAATTCCTGCTAAAATTATGTATCCATTTTTAAATGGTGTTTTCCTGAAAAACATTTCAAATTTGGCTTTTGGATTGATATTTTTTGTGAAGTAGGCATTCATCATTGAGAGTTCGTAAAAGTCTGTAAATAGTGATAAATTTTTCATTTCTTTATATTATACACTATACCAATATTTGATTTTTTAGAATTTATGGTATTTGTTTTAAACCTTTTTTGTTGTGATTAAATTTAAGTTAGGTATAACTATTTTAGCAAGGGAATTGCAACATAGTTTTTGATGTGACAATAATAGTATAATTACCTGTTGGAGATCTTTTATGAGAGAAAAGAATGTATCTAATTTTGATGTTGTAATATTTGGTGTTACTGGCAATTTGTCTAGAAGAAAACTTATCCCTTCTCTTTTTAATTTATATAAGGATGGCCATATTAGTAATTTTAGGATTATTGGATTCTCACGAAGAAGCTTTACTGATGAGGAACTTAATATTTATGTTAAAGACTCTTTGTGGCAAGAAGAGTCTACTGTTTTAGTTGATGATTTTTTAAAATTTTTTGTTTATTTGTCAGGAGATTTTAGAGAAAAGGATGCTTATGTAAAATTATCGTCTCTTTTAGATAATAGAGAGAGGATATATTACCTCTCAACATCTCCTGAGTTTTATGAGGCTATAATTGAGAATTTAAAGCCATATTCATTTAATAATACTTCTTACTTGTCTAAGATTATTCTTGAAAAGCCTTTTGGTAGTAGTCTTGATACAGCCAGGTGTTTAAACTCTCTTCTTTATTCTGTGTTTAAAGAAGAACAAATTTACAGGATAGACCATTATTTAGGTAAAGAAACCGTTCAAAATATTTTTACATTTAGATTTGGGAATTCTATTTTTGAGAATATTTGGAACAATCGTTATGTGGATTTTGTTCAAATTACCGTGGCAGAGGAGGCCGGTATTGATGGTAGGGCTGAGTATTATGATTCTGTTGGCGCCTTAAGAGATATGGTTCAGAATCATATCTTGCAACTTTTAAGTTTAATTGCAATGGAACCTCCCATTGGATTTAATGCTGATTTTATTCATGACGAAAAGGTGAAGGTTTTAAAAAGTTTAAAAAAATTAAATAGAAAGACCATGCAAAATTATATTGTTAAAGGACAATATGTGTGTTCTCAGGTACAAGGGATTTTAAAAAAAGGATATAGAGAAGAAGCTAAGTTTTTAAGTACTTCAAATACTGAGACTTATTTGGCTATGAAATTGTTTATTGATAACTGGCGTTGGTCTGGGGTTCCTTTTTATATTAGGACGGGAAAAGCACTTGTGAGGAAATTTTCAGAAATATATATTCAGTTTAAAAAGCCCGGGTTTACTATTTTTAATACTGAGTTAAATAATCTTTCAAATGCTTTGATTTTTAGAATTCAACCAAGAGATGGTATTGAAATTAAGTTTAATACTAAGCGCCCGGGATATAATTATGAGATTCAAGAAGCTAATATGGAATTTTCTTATCATGCTTCATTTAACAAATTTTTTGGTGAATCTTATGAGAGATTACTTTTTGATGCTTTTTTGGGCGATAGAACCTTGTATGCTCGTAATGATGAGATTGATAGTTCTTGGGAATTTGTATCAGATATTCTTGATAAGTGGTCAGACATTAAGAATTGGGATTATTTTTATGGTTCAGAAGGACCAGTTGAAGCAAATATGGTTTTAGAAAAGGATCATTTTTGGCGTAAGATGTAGTAGGTATTGAAGATATTAGGTTTACAATTCCTAAATTGATAAGATCAAATATTATATTTACTTTATTTTTTGTTGTAGATGTTTAATGCTATTTTGGATGATTTTCTTATTTTATCTTGATTGGTTTTAATAAGATTATTATTTTTCAAAACAATAATCTTGGTATATTTAACTTGTAATTTTATCTTCAAGCTTTAATTTTTTATTCAGTATGAATTTATTTTTAAATAAAATCCTTAAATATCTTGTTTTGTGGTATAATATTTAAAATATATATCTATGTTTTTAAAACTTATAATTAATTAAGATAATTTGTTTTACTGCTTTTTATCTTTGGAGTTTTAGATGAAAAATATTGACATTGAAGTTAAATTCGATTTTGTTGGATTTTTGTCTTTTATTGGTTTTTTATTGGCAAGATATTTTTCTGTCCTTTCTAAGAAGATATGTAGTGTTGAAACTCTTTCGAGTATTAGTCTTAAGTTATGTTAGTTTTATATGGATTGTTTTTATGAATATTGCGAGTTATTTGTTTTATTGGTTTCATGTAAAGGGCTTCTATTGGAGGTATTGTGAGATTATTGAAATTTATGCAAATTTGTAGTTATTTATGTGTTTCAAAAAAGGTTTAGTAAGGAGAGAGATGGTTGATTTAATTTCTTCTCGATGTTTAAAGGCAAATTTTTTGTTGTAATGATAAGTAAGAAATGGTTGGAATAGATTTTTAGCTGAGAGTTTGATGCTAGGCGGAGTTTTACAGATTGTATAGTTATATTTCTTCCTGTTATAGTTGATGATGTTTTTTGATTAATGATATGATCGTTGTATTTATTTCTGGTAAAGTTGCAAAGTAAATATCTGTTGATGATGGCATTCCTTATCATAAAAATTGTTCTCCTCTAAACATAGTTGTTTGCGTTTGTCAGATCGCAGTTTTCATATGGAGTTGGGAATCTTGTTCCTTCCATAGGTAGTTATAGTTTTATTTGTCAACTATTTTTCTGTTTTTTGTGATTTTGTTTATGATTGGTCTTGGTATAGAGGGATTTTTTAGGTTGTTGCTAAAAATTAAATTTATTTTGGATTTCTTAAGTCGAATAAGAAATCCAAGTAGTAATTCATAAATATATGGATTATATAGGGGGTTTAAAATGAACAAAGGTAGTCATATAAGGCCGAATTTTTTAGGGCTTGTTCCTTTCCTTGTTTTTATTATTGTTTATGTGGGAACAGGAGTGGCTTTAGAGATGCAAGGTGTAGAGATGGCTTTTTATCAGATGCCACCAATAATTGCTATGTTATTAGCTGTTGTTACTGCATTCCTTTTATTCAAGGGTTCGTTTATAGAGAAGCTGAATGAATTTATTGAAGGATGCTCACAGACTGATATTATATTTATATCCTTCATCTTTCTGATTTCAGGTGCTTTTTCTGCTGTTTGCAAGGAAATAGGTAGCATTGAAACCGTAGCAAATATTGGACTTAAGTATATACCCGCTAATTTGTTGGTAGCAGGAATATTTTTAATATGCCTTTTCCTTTCTACTGCAACTGGTAGTTTCCTTGGAACTGTTGTGGCTGTTACTCCAATTGGATTCGAGATAGCAGGTAAGAGTGGTATTCCATTGCCAATGGTTGCGGGAGCTGTGCTTGGGGGCGGTGCTTTTGGTGATAGCATGTCTTTAATATCAGATACAACTATTATTGCAAGTCGTACGCAAGGAGTTAAAATTATAGATGTTTTTAGGAATGGTGTTTTTTTTACATTTCCTGCATCTATTTTGTCGACTGTAGCATTTGCTATTTTAGGCTCTTATGTTGGTGGTGTTGGAGTTAATGTTGAGCTTGGTGAGATAAGTTATTTGAAAGTGATACCTTACCTTTTTGTTATAATTTTTGCGTTCTTAGGAGTAGATGTATTTTTAGTTTTATTTTTGGGAATATTGATTGCTGGTGGTATTGGTATTTTAAATGGTGATTTAACTTTACTTTTAATGGCTCAAAAGATTAATGTGGGGCTTTTAGATTTAAGTGAGATGCTTATTCTTGTTATTTTTACAGGAGGAATTTCTTATATGACTATTAGCCATGGAGGTTTTGAGTGGATCTTAACTAAATTGAAGTATCTAGCTAAGTGTAGGAGAAGTGCTGAGTTTACAATTACTTTTTTAATAGTTATGGTAACGGGTTTTCTTTCAAATAGTGGTCTTGCGATTTTGGTTAATGAGACTGTTACTAAGGGTATATCTGAGGCTAACTCTGTATGTCCTAAGCGTTGTGCGGCATTACTTTCAATTTCTTCTTGTGCTTTAATTGGTGCTTTACCATATGGTATGCATATGATAAGCGTAATGAATATTGCAAAAGGGGCTATATCCCCACTTGATATCATGCCGTTTTTGTTTTATCAAGTGTTTTTAGGTATTATTATTATTTTCTCTATAGCTTTTTTGGGATTGAAAAATCAGTTTTTAAATTCTACTAAACCTTGATTAAAAGGCACCTTTCATTTAAAAGGTGCCTTAGATCTTGTTAAGATGATAATTCTACATATATTCTCATTTGTTCTTCTTTTATTTTTTTAGGTATCATTTTAAATACTTCGTGTGTTGAAAAGTTTTTTGGAACAAATCTTTCTTCTAAGTATAGATTAATTTCAGGATTGTCTTTTGCTTCTTCCTTTAATTGCTTAAACACATTTTTGTTTGGTGAGTTATAGTTTGTCTCTTTATAGTTTGCATAAGATGCCTCGTTTTCATAAAGAAAGTTTATGAATTTATGGGCAAGTTCTTTGTTAGGTGCGTCTGCTGGAATTACCATGACATCAATCCAGAGATTTGTGCTTTTAGGTACATAAAAGTCTAAATTTGGGTCTTTGTGCATTGCATCTAATGCTTCTCCGCTCCATGTTAGTTGAATGGATGCTTCACCATTTAGCATTAGTGATTTTGCAGCAATATCTGAGAAATAGCCCACTACTAAGGGGGATTGTTTTTTTAATAATTCTTCGGCTTTTTTGATTTTAGATATGTTGTGTTCATTTAAGGAATAACCAAGTTTTTTAAGTGCGACCCCAATATTTTCTTTTGGGGAGTCTAACATTGCAATTTCTTTTTTGTATTTTTCATTAAATAGTATATCAAATTCATTCATATCTTCTATGTCAACTTTGGTTTTGTTATAAAGTATTCCCATTACTCCCCAAAAGAGAGGTACAGAATAAATATTACCAGGATCATATTCTAGACTTTTAAGTTCGCTTAATATGTTATTTTTTACATTTGGCAGTTTTGAATGGTCTAGAGCTTCAATTTTATTTGCATTTACTAAATCTTCAACCAAATATTCTGATGGAACTATGATATCATAATAACCTTTTGTGTTATTAAATTTTGCCATCATTTCTTCATTGTTGTTGACGCATTCATAATTTATTTTTACTTTATTTTCTCTTTCAAATTGGGCTATTAATTCTTCATCAATATATTCTGCCCAGTTAAGGATACTAAGAGTATTTTGTTTCTTTTGGAAAGAACAAGAGATGACTATCAAAATTGTTATTGATACTAAAATTTTTTTCAAAATAAACTCCTTATTGTTAAATTTCTGTATCTACTGTTAGTTTTTTGATCCCCACACATTTGTTAATAATAAATAATAGACTCAGTATTACAAAGAATAATATAGAAGAAATGGCATTAATTATGGGTTTTATACCTTTTTTAGTTAAAGAATTTATTAGTATTGATAAGTTATTAAACCCCTGGCCTGTTGTGAAAAATGATATTAAAAAGTCATCAACCGATAATGTAAATGCAATAAGGCCTCCTGTTACCACGCTTCCAATTATTTCTGGATATATTATGTTTTTAAAAATTTGACTCTCTGATGCCCCAAGATCACGAGCTGCATCAATAATATTTTCTGGAAGAGAATATAGTTTAGGCAGGATTATTATTATTATGTAAGGCGTTGAGAAGATTATGTGTGACATTAGCATTGTAGAGAAACCTAGCTGTATTTTTATTAAAGAATAAAATGTCATTAAACTAATTCCTGTTACAATATCAGGATTAATTATTGGTATTTTATTTATTGATAAGAGAATAGTTTTTATTTTCTTATTTTTTGTTTTGTAAATACTGTAAGCTCCCAGGATACCAATTGCAATTGAAATTAAGGACGATAGTATTGCTACTAGTAAAGTATTATATATGACCGTTTTTATTTGATGTGATACAAAGACTTCTTTGTACCATTTTAGGCTAAATCCCTGATAAAAAAATCCATTGTCTCCTGCATTAAAAGAATAAACTACTAAAATTAATATGGGCGCATAAACAAATCCAAATGTCAAAAATAAAAAAGTATTTTTTAGTATTTTAAGCATATTAATATCCTTATTCTATGTTGTTTTTGTGCATTAATTTAAGTATTGTTAAATTAAATATTAATATTACTATCATGACAATAAATGAAATAGCAGCTCCAGTATGCCAATCCTCTACGAATAAAAATTGTTTTTCAATTAAATTACCGATTAAAATTTGTTTAGCGCCACCTAGTAAATCTGAGATAATAAACACTGTGATTGAAGGAATGAATACCATTATTATCCCTGTTGCAAGATATGATAATGTTAATGGCAGCTTTATGTATAATAATATTTGCCACATTCTTGCACCAAGGTCTCTTGCAGCTTCAATATATTCATATTTTATTTTCAAGAGTCCTATATATATTGGTAAGACCATAAATGGTAAGAAATTATATATCATCCCAATTATTACAGCTTTTTCATTATAGATCAATTCTATGGATTTAAATCCCATTGCTTCGAGCAAATTATTAATAATCCCATTTTTTCCTAATATTCTGATCCAAGCATAAGTTCTAAGTAAGGTATTGATCCACATAGGAAGTATTATCATTATTATGAGCATGTTCTGAACGTTTTTTTTTGACATGGATATAAACCATGCTGTAGGATATCCAATTAGTATACAAAAAATGGTTGTAATTAAGGCAAAATTTATGCTTCTTGAAAAAATTTTTAAGTAGCTTGGTTCTAGTAATCTTATAAAATTTGCAAATGTGAACTCATTTTGCTCATTAAAAAATCCTAAAGTTATTATTATGACTAGAGGAAAGATAATAAAGATTGATAAGAATAGAGTATATAGTATTAAAATTATTCTATTCATCTTTATTGTTCCTTGCACATTACATGAATGTCATCAGGGCCTAATGAGATGTCAACTTCTTCTCCAACATTTGTTAGTTTTGTGCTTTGAACTAACCAATTGGATTTTTGAATCTCTAGTGTCATTTCGTAGTGTACGCCCTGGAATATTGCTGAAGTAATTATTCCACTTAAATGTCCTTGACCTTTTGGTAGTATTCTTACATCTTCTGGCCTTATTACAAGATCAACAGATTCTTTATTTTTAAATCCCTTATCAAGACATTTGAAATCTTTACCAAACATATTAACAACGAATTCTTTTTCATAAGTTCCTTCAAAAATATTGCTCTCTCCAATAAAGCTAGCTACAAATTTTGTTTTGGGTTCATTGTAAATTTCCTCAGGTGTTCCAATTTGAAGAATTACACCTTCATTCATTACTACTATTCTATCGCTCATTGTTAATGCTTCTTCTTGATCATGTGTGACATAGATAAATGTTATTCCAAGCTTTCTTTGTATTTTTTTAAGCTCTCTTTGCATTTCTTGTCTCATCTTTAAATCAAGAGCTGAGAGTGGTTCATCTAAGAGTAACAGTTTAGGTTCCATAATTATAGCTCTTGCAATTGCAACTCTTTGTTTTTGTCCACCCGATAGTTCATTAATATTTCTGTAGGCGTATTTTTGCATGTCAATTAGGGAAAGTACGGCTTTTACTTTTTCTTTTATTAAGTTGTTGTTTGTCTTTTTCATTCTAAGTCCGAATGAAATATTGTCAAAAACATTCATGTGTGGGAAGAGTGCGTAGTTTTGAAATACAGTATTAATCTCTCTTTTATTAGGCGTAATTTTTGAAATCTCTTTTGATAGGAAATGAATTTTTCCTTCAGTTTGATTTAAAAAACCCCCTATTATTTTGATTAGTGTTGTTTTGCCGCATCCTGATGGACCAAGTAAAGTAATGAATTCATTTTTTTTAATTTTTAAATTAATTGTATCTAGAACTTTATTACTACTATCAGTGTAGTAATGACTTAAGTCTTTAATCTCTAGGATATAATTATGCAACTAATGGGACCCTCCTTTTTCATGTGGCGATTGGATCACATGAGACTAGATTATACTTTATATTAATGCTTATGTAAATGACTTTATTTATTGTTATGATGGCATTTTACGTCAAGTATAATTTTCCCAAATTTACCTTCTCTGTATTCTTTTATTAGTATTTTTGATGCCCGTTCGATGTCCATTGCATGTTTTTTATTTATAAATCCTCTTGTTCTTGCAAATTCTTCTAAAATTTGAAGTGAATCTGTTGATTTGATACTATATTTATTTAGTAATTTGTTTTTGTTATTTATGTGCATTTCTTTAAGTAGATATAGTGCAAGTTCTGTATTGTCTATTATTTCATTTTTTATCATGTCTAGTATTGCAAGTTTTTTTGCAATTTCTTGGTCTTCTAAGTTGTGCCATAAGATGCCTGGCATATCGAAGATATTGATCTCTTCGTTTACTTTTAATATTTGTATATTTCTTGTGTGTCCTGGTTTGTTTGCAACACTTGTGCTTTTTTTTCCTACAAGTAGGTTAATTATAGATGATTTCCCAACATTTGGCACCCCAATTACTAAGACTTTGATTTTTTCTGTGTAAGTTTTAATTTTTTTTACATTAGCTATTTTTTTTATGTTGTCAATTATTTGTTTTTTCATTCCTTTTTTGTATATGTTTGTGATTAGTACATTATTTCCAAGTGTTTCAAAATATTCTCTCCATTTCAAAATTTCTCTTGTCTTTACAAGGTCTGATTTGTTTAAAAGTATTATTTTATCCTTATTTGAGTTTTTAATTATTTTTTCAGTTAGTGGATTTTTGCTACTCATTGGAGCTCTAGCGTCAAGTATTTCTAATACAATATTTGTTCTCTTAAGATTTGCCTGGATTAAGTCCAAGGCTCTTTTCATATGACCAGGGAACCAGTTGATTTTACTTGACATTGTTAAATTATAGCTTAATTTAAGCAGATATGAAATCTGTATTTATATCTGCTTAAATTAACGGTGAATTGCATCTTTTTCAAAAATGGTATAGTTTGTAAACTTAAGATTTTTGTGAACGATTAAGTCATAGGAGGTTTTGATATTATTGGAAAAATTAAAAGAGGTTTAATTGTCTCTTGCCAAGCTCTTGAAGGCGAACCTTTGCATAGTAGTTTTATTATGTCTAAGATGGCCTTAGCAGCAAAGATGGGCGGAGCGGTTGGAATTAGAGCCAATAGTGTTCTAGATATTCGTCAAATAAAATCAGAAGTTGATTTACCCATAATAGGTATTATTAAGAGAGTTTATAATAATTCCCCTGTTTTTATTACGCCTACTATTAAAGAAGTTGATGAACTTTGTAGTGAAGGGGTTGATGTTATTGCTCTGGATGCTACTCTTAGAGAGCGTCCCGATGGTCTTTTGCTATCTGAATTTTTTAATAAGATTAAGAAGAAATATCCCAATCAGCTATTTATGGCAGATATTGCTTCTTTAGAGGAGGCTATTAATGCAGATAAGCTTGGATTTGATTTTATTGGCACGACTTTACATGGATATACAAAGGATACTGAAGGGTGTAATATTGCAGATGATGATTTTGCCTTTTTAAAAAATTTACTTAAGTATGATTTCAAATCGAAGTTAATAGTTGAGGGAAAAATTGATACTCCTCTTAAGGCTAAGAGAAGTTTTGAACTTGGAATTTCTTTGGTTGTTGTAGGTGGGGCTATTACACGACCTATGGAAATTACGAAAAATTTTGTTGATAAAATAAATGAGGTTAAAGAAATTTGAGTGTTTTTATGATGTCTGATGAGTTTTTTTATAGACATATAGGAGGGTTTTATGGGGAAATTTTTTGAGAATGCCCAGAAATTTGGGCGTTCTTTTATGTTGCCTATTGCTATTCTTCCTGCGGCAGGATTATTTTTAGGTGTTGGAGGTGCTCTCTCTAATCCGGCAACTATCAATGCATATTCTTTTTTGAATGTGTTTTTTATCCAGTCAGTGTTTAATGTAATGCGTACCGCAGGTGCTATTATTTTTGTTAATTTGCCCCCGATATTTGCAATTGGAGTTGCTGTTGGACTTGCAAAATCAGACAAAGGAACAGCGGGACTTTCTGCCTTTATTGGGTATCTTGTTTTAAATTCTACTATTGGCATTTTAGTTGATATGTTCGGAAAAGCTGAAGATCTCTCAAGTGGAGCTGTTGGGGTGATACTTGGGATTAAAACTTTAGAGACAGGCGTTTTTGGTGGGATTATTGTTGGTATTTTGACTTATTATCTTCACAATAAGTTTAATAAAATTGAATTTCCAAGAGTTCTTGGATTTTTTTCAGGGTCTAGGTTTATACCAATAGTAGTTTCTTGTTCAAATATTCTTCTTGCTGTATGTATGTTTATATTTTGGCCGTTCATGCAATCTGGAATTAGCAGAGTGGGTGTATTAGTAGATGCGACAGGATATGTTGGTACTCTTATTTACGGTATTTTTTTACGAATGCTCGGTCCTTTTGGACTGCATCATATATTTTATTTGCCTTTTTGGACAACTGGTCTTGGTGGTTCTGAAATTATTAATGGTAAGTTAGTTGAAGGAACTCAGAACATTTTTTTTGCTGAGCTTGCATCTCAGAGTACTGATAGATTTTTTATTGGAACTAGTCGTTTTATGAGCGGAAGATTTATTACTATGATGTTTGGACTACCAGGTGCTGCTCTTGCGCTTTATCGCCTTGCAAAGCCTAGTCAAAAGGCAAAAGTTTTTGGACTTTTGTTTTCATCAGCTTTAACTTCCTTTTTAACGGGAATTACAGAACCTCTTGAATTTTCTTTTCTTTTTGTAGCACCAGTTCTTTATGTGATTCATGCGGTGTTTGATGGTTTTGCATTTATGTTTGCTCATATTCTAGAAATTACAATAGGACAGACTTTTTCTGGAGGATTTATTGATTTTATTCTTTTTGGGATTTTGCAGGGAAATGCAAGAACAAATTGGATTTTAGTTCCAATGGTAGGTGTTTTCTGGTTCTTCCTATATTATTTTAGTTTTACTTTTTTAATATCTAAATTTGACTATAAGACCCCTGGGAGGGAAGATAGTATCAATTCTAATGATGCATTTCTTTCTGTTGCAAATGGAAAGAGAGACAATGTTGCGTCTCAAGTAATTATGGGCCTTGGAGGGTCTGATAATATTATTGAACTTGATTGTTGCGCCACAAGGCTTAGAGTTACTGTAAAAGATTCTCTGAAAGTTTTAAAAGATACTCTGGAGAATACTGGGGCAAAGGGAATTATTATCAAGAGTAGTGGCGTACAGGTGATTTATGGTCCTGGAGTTAGTGTGCTTAAAAATGAAATTGAGGAAATTCTTGACAATTAATACTGAATTGAATTCTTTAAGAAGTGATATGCTTTTGCATATCACTTGCTTTTTATGTTTTTAATAAAATCAACTGCGTACTTTGTTAAATAAGATGTATTTTGAGCACTTCTGTAGCTATGATTACCGACAGAAACATGAGAGTGAAGACTTTCAATAAGCATTATCGGTATTGTTTTTTTATGCCCTCCATATTCACTTATGAATTTATTTATTTCATTAGAGTCTACTGTAGGATCGTTTGGTGAGTAAGCTATTGTTAGTGGAGTTTTTATATTATCAAAACCATTATCATTAATTAATTTAACAAGACCCATCATTGAAATTATTGAATCGACTTGTCGTATTGGCGAATAGAATGTTGTGACCTCTTCGTATTCTGTTCTTTTATTTTGTCTTATTTCAAGTGAATTATAGCCACCTGTTATAAGGTAGGCAATTTGACGTCCCCAAGGATAGTAAATTAAGCTTGTTCTTTTATCTTTAGGATAGATATTGGGCGATATTAAGACGGCAGAGTATATTTTGTTTGGGTAGTTTTTTAATGCCCAAATAGTGCAAGCTCCACCATTTGATGTCCCAATGATTATTAATTTTTCTCCTATTGATTGCCCAATTTGAATAGCCTCATCAATATCCCTTAACCAGTCTTGAGTGTTAACACCTTTAAATGCGTCTTTGTTGTTAATTCCGTGCCCTTTAAGTCTTGTAAAGAAGATATTTGCGTTTAATGCTTTGGCTATATTGTTTGGAATGGGATAAATTTCATTTTTAGATGCCCCAAAGCCATGAATATATACTACGGCGTATTCTGTTCTTTTTTGAGCCTCGTTCCATATGATTTCTTTTTTTGTATTTGCTTCTAGATTAAACTTGGATTCCTCAATTAGTAAATATTGATCAATCTCTTCAAGTTTATTGGGAATTTTGGTCTTTGCAAATTCATTTCTAACTTTCATTTTTGGACCTACTACTATTAAAAGAAGTAAGAATATAAAGATAAAAATAGAGTTTTTTATGTGCATATATTGTTTTCCTTTAATTATTTTCATCATCAATATTAGATTTTTCATCTTTAGATTGTTGATAACAATTGTTACATGAGCCTGAATAAATAATTTCAATAGATTTGGTTTTCCATTCTTCTCCAAGTTTGTCTTTCAGAATATCTTTAATGTCATCAAGTTGGATGGGATAAACTTGATTGCATTTGTTGCATTTAAAGTGAGCTATTGTAGAAGTCAAACTTAGATAAAATCTTGTTTCTTTTTGATCGGTTGTTTTTATATCTTTAAGAATATTACGTTCTTTCAAGATGTTTAATGTGTTATACACCGTTGCTTTTGATAGGCTTGGTATTTCTTTTATTAATTTGTTGTAAATCTCTTTTGCTGTAAAATATTCTTTTGGATTTGAGGCAATGTGTAAAATTATTCTATTTCTTGAATGTGAGGCTTTCATGCCCAACTCTGTTGTTAATGATTTTAGCAAGATAGGGTCATTAGTAATTCCGACTTTTTCTAAAGTGGAATGTACCTCTATTGTATTGTTGTTCATATATCATACCCTTTATTATTTAAGATTAAGTACTTTAATGTCCTTATAGAAATAATTTTATAACGGTTTATTAATATTTTGCTACTGATAGCTATTTATTTTCATTTTTTTTTATATTTGGGTAAAAAAGTAAGGTTTTTATTTTTGAGTTTATCTTTATTTTATTATCAAAATTATTATTAATTGGGATTAATAGCAAGTTTAAACTCAAAGAATAATTTTGCAAATCTTCAGCTTTTACTGTATTGTAAGATCCTCCTATATTTAAAATAAACCATCTCTTAAAGCCTCTTTTTGAGATTTTATAATTGATCGTGTATATAATATGTTTTTCGATATTTAAGAAACTGATGAAGAAATTACTATTTTGATCGCTTCCTTTAGATATTAAGAATTCTGTGCCATTGATGTATCCTTTTATATCTTTTTTTGTTTCAATAATTTTTTCATAAGTATCAGAATCATTGTATCTTGCAGTAATTTTTAAGTTTGTTCCTTTCTCAACTTCGAAAATGGGTATCTCTAGACTTGAATATTCAAGCAAATAATTTGTGTTACTTATCTTTGGGCTTTTATTATTGCAAGTTATAGCAGAAGGCCATGCTATTTTAATCGATATAAAAAAACCTGCAAGGCTTTCGTCTAGAAAGAAATCAATTATTGATTTTGCTTTTTCATTGAAATTTAAGTATTGTCTAATTCCTACAATTTTCTCATTTGAGAATGAAAATGAACTTTCAATAGTTGGTTCTATAACTATTTCTTTTTTCGATAAGACCTTAATGTAAGTTCTGCAAAAATCTAAAAATTCAACTTTTCTCTCTTTATATTTGATCTTATTTAGTTTGCCTTCTTCAAACTTCACATGATATTTTTCATGAGATAGCGTAAAATTGCCTTCCATGTTGTATTCAAGATTTTTACTTGTAATAGGTTCTAGATTGGTTAAGTGATATTCAAAATTTTTATTAACTAAAAATTCTTTTAAAGAAGTTTCATTTACTTGATATTCTTTTAGTCTTTTGTTTTGAAATTGCAGTATTAGTGCTTGTTCTTTTAATGAGTTAAACTCTGGGATTTCTAAGAGCTCTGTGGTTATTTTTTTGCCTTCTAGATTTTGTATCTTAATACTGTAAAAGTTTGCATCTAGTTCTTTTAAAGACAGTAAAAAGTTCTTTAATTCTTGATTGTTATAAATGTCTTTAATTTCATGAAAGTAAATAAGCGTATCTATATTTTGCTTTTTTGTTTCAGGTTCTTGGATTTCTGAGAGTAATTGACTATTATTTTTATAGAAAACTAAATATTTTTTATTATTTTTTGCAATTCTTATTCCTTCTATGTAGTTAAAATTAAGGTTTCTATATAGTTCAAGCACTCTCTTCCTTGATTTTTCCATATTGTATACGTAAAATGTATGTGGATTATCTTTAAATAAATCTTTATATCCACTTTTAAATGGGTTCTTTAAAGCCCAGTATAAATCTACATGTATTTCATCATGTAACATGTACTCATGAGGACTGCCGCTGTACGTGCTTGGAATGTAAATATCTTCATTATTTTTAAGTCTCTTAAGAAACCATTCATTTAATTCTGAATTTAATTTTAAAATTTCAAAAAAGTATGTTGGGAATGTCCAATGTATCTTATAGCTTAAATTTTTGTTTTCAATTAAATATTTGGTATTTGATAAAATGGAATATAATTTACTCTCAGCAAATGCAGTTATTGAAATGATAACAATATAAGTTCTTGAGTTTCTAAATTTTCTAAACATCATAAAAGATCTTTACATAAGTATATATTAGATTAGTATAAATGGTATTGATTTTACAGTAAATTACTGCAAAGAGGTTTCTTGATTTTTATGTTATTTTGGCTTGATTAATGAATAAAAAAAAATTATATTTTTATAGTGATCTGTATGAAGTTCATGCTAACTTTATGATGTGCTATTTAATTTAACTTTAAATTGTTATACTTAAAAGGAGTAAAATTTATGGCTAAGGACATATATTTTAATGAAGATGCGAGAAAGAGTCTGCTCAGCGGCATTGAAAAATTATCAAATGCTGTAAAGGTGACTCTTGGTCCTAAGGGGAGAAATGTTTTAATTGATAAAAAATTTGGTTCTCCTACTGTTACAAAAGATGGAGTGAGTGTTGCTCGTGAAATTGAGCTTGAAAATGCGTTTGAAAATATGGGAGCACAACTTTTAAAAGAAGTTGCAATTAAGACAAATGATTTAGCTGGAGATGGAACTACTACAGCTACTGTACTTGCTTATGCAATTGCAAGAGAGGGACTTAAAAATGTTTCTTCTGGGATTAATCCAATTGGAATAAAAAAAGGGATAGATCGTGCGGTGACTTTGGCTGCTGAAAAGATTCGTAAATCTGCTAAGAAAATTACTACTAAGGAAGAAATTGCACAGGTAGCATCTATTTCTGCAAACAATGATACTTCGATAGGTGAAAAAATTGCTGAAGCAATGGACAGAGTTGGAAAAGATGGGGTTATTACTGTTGAAGAGTCAAAGACTTTTGATACTACAATCTCTTATGTTGAAGGAATGCAATTCGATAGAGGATATTTGTCCCCTTATTTTTCTACAAATAAAGAAAATATGAGTGTAAGCTTTGATGATGCTTATATTTTAATATGTGAGAAAAAAATTAGTACAATTAAAGAACTCTTACCAGTGCTTGAAAAAGTTTTAAACACAAATAAACCTTTGTTAATTATTGCTGAGGATATTGAGGGAGAAGCTCTTGCTGCACTTGTTCTAAATAGTGTTCGTGGGGCTTTAAAGGTTTGTGCAATTAAAGCTCCTGGATTTGGTGACAGACGCAAGGCAATGCTTGAAGACATTGCGATACTTACTGGAGGAGTACTTGTCAGTGAGGAATTGGGACTTACTCTTGAAAATGTTGAGCTTGAGCAACTTGGCCAGGCTAAATCAATAAGAGTTGATAAAGATAATACTACAATTATTAATACTGGAAATAAAGAGCCAATAAAAGAGCGTGCGGAGCTTATTAAAAAACAAATTGAAGAGACAAGTTCTGAGTATGATAGAGAAAAACTTCAAGAGCGTCTTGCAAAACTTGTTGGTGGAGTTGCTGTTATTAATGTTGGTGCTGTTACTGAAGTGGAACTTAAAGAGAAAAAACATAGGGTTGAGGATGCTTTATCTGCAACTCGTGCCGCTGTTGAGGAAGGTGTTGTTCCTGGTGGTGGATCAACTCTTATTGAAGTTGCTATGTATCTTGATACAGTTGATACAAGTAAACTTAGCTATGAGGAGAAGCAAGGTTTTGAGATTGTGAAGAGAAGCCTTGAAGAACCAATGAGACAAATAATTGCTAATGCTGGATTTGAGAGTTCTATTTATATTCATCAGATTAAAACTGACAAGAAAGGACTCGGTTTTGATGCAGCTAGTTTTAAATGGGTAAATATGATTGAGAGTGGCATAATTGATCCTGCCAAAGTTACAAGAAGCGCTCTTCAGAATGCAGCTTCAATTGTAGGATTGCTCTTGACAACAGAGTGTGCTATTACTGAAGTTAAAGAAGAGAAGAGTAATGCTGGTGGTGGCGGTTACCCTATGGATCCTGGAATGGGGATGATGTAAGTTAGTCTTACTTGCAGATTTTTCATTTATGAGGATTTATATTGTGCTAAGGAGCTAGATTTGAGTGAAAATGAGTTTGTCTTTTGCATAGGTTATGATGGTTCTAAGGCAATAATAGATAAAGAGCTTTTAAGCCAGCATAAAGGTAAGAGCGCAGAAGAACTTTTTGAACTTGGGTTTTATAGAAGTGCTTTTAGCAAGGCTCTTTATAGAAAAGATAATACTCTTATTGAGTATTTAATTGATAGGTATAATAAAATTAGCAAATCTAGTTATAGTAAAAAAGAGGAGCTTGAGCTCCTCTTTGGGGTAGTTTATCCGGATGATATTGCTAGTACAAAAGCGACTTATGTTTAAAAGTTAGGAAATTTTATGTTTTTATTGCAAGATTTTAGCCATAGTAGTAGTTTTTTTAGGAGTTTATTGGTTTTTATTCCTGTAATTGCTATATTTTGGTTTTTAGTAATATCACCTCAGCGTAAAGAAGAGAAGAAAAAAAAGGATATGATCAAAAACCTTAAAAAGGGAGATAAGGTCTTAACTATAGGTGGAATTTTTGGGGTTATTAAGAAGGTTAGTGATTCTGAGGTTGTGCTTGAGCTTAGTCCAACTTCTGAGGCAAAATTTATAAAAAGTTCAGTTGAAAAGGTTATTTTTGACGAAATTAAAAACAAAAATTAAGGTGTTAGAAGCAAATTAATATATGACTATTAAATTAAATATTAATTTAGCATAATGTTTAATTTAGATTAACTTAATAAGGGTGCTATTTATGAATAAAGTCTCTAAATTTATATTAATACTATTTGTGACATCATTTGCTTATCTTTTAATATTTCCTACTCTAAAGTGGTATTTTTTTACTAATGATGGGGATAGGAAAATTAGTTCGTATTCAAAAGAGGCTTTAAGGGATTATTCTAAGAGTAAGGCCTTGAGTTCTCTTGTAAAACTTAGGGAATTGTATCAAAGAGATCCCAATGCTCAAATTCCAGATGATTTGAAATATTTAATTCCAGTTGCTAAGAATAACTATAGAATTTATGGAAAAGAGCCTCCCAAATTCTTTAATAATGTAAAAGTCTTAAGAGATGGATTTTTAACAGATTCTGATATTGAAGAGCTTAGTCTTGAAATTTATAGGTATTATGAAGATATAAAGAGGAATAAAAGCAAAATAATACAACTTGGACTTGATTTGTCTGGGGGAATGAGTATTACTATTTCTCTTGATTACTCAGGGCTTGAGCAGAAATTAGGGAGAACTTTGAGTGCTCTAGAAAGGGAGGAAGCTCTTGGGCGTACAATTCAGATACTTAAAGAGAGGGTAGACACCTTTGGGCTTACAGAGCCTAAGATTACAAGAGAAGCAGGTGGGAATAAGATTTTCTTAGATATTCCTGGAGAAAAGGACGAGAAGCGAGTTGATTCTCTTTTAAGTGGTAGAGGCAATTTAACCTTTTATGTGGTTGATAATGATGCTACCTCTGTGCTTAATGCTAAAATACTAGAAGCTGGACCTCTTTATTCGATTTCTGATATTAAGAGTAGCATGGGGCTTGGAGATAATAAGAAAATTTTTCCATGGTATGTTAAGGATTCTTATGGTATTGATGATGAATCTAGTGTTCATTATTATGTTGTTGATTCTAGTGTTGAGAGTTCTTTTGATGGCTCCCATATTAAGGATGCTGGGGTTTTAAATGATCACAAAACAGGTAGGGATATAGTTACGTTTAATTTAGATAATGAGGGAAGTGAAAAATTTTTTGTCTTTACTCAAAAGAACATTGGCAAGGCTTTAGCGGTGGTTATGGAAGGAAAAATTAAATCAGTGGCTAATATTAGTCATGCTATTGCTGGAGGAAATGTTTCAATTCAGGGAGATTCTTTTGATAAAAGGGAAGCTAATGAGCTTGCACTTGTTTTTAAAACAGCAGCTTTTCCAGTTGAAATAAAGATAGATGACCTAAGAGTTATTGGACCTACTATGGGAGAGAAGACAATTGCACTTGGAATAAAAGCATCTCTTCTTGCACTTGTTTTAGTTTTTTTATTTATGTTGGCATATTACAAGATGAGTGGTTTTGTAGCGGGATTTTCATTGGTTATTTATAATCTATTTTTAATATTGGCAATTCTCTCGGCATTTAACTTTACTTTGACTCTTACAAGTATTGCAGGTCTTGTATTAACTATGGGCATGGCTGTTGATATTAATATAGTTATTTATGAGCGAATTAAGGAAGAGATTAGAAATGGGCGAAAATTTGGGAGAGCATTTGAGGATGGATTTAAAAAAGCTTTTTGGGCAATAATGGATTCAAATGTTACAACATTTATTGCTGTGCTTTTTTTAACTCTTCTCGGAACTGGAACTATTCAAGGTTTTGCGTGGTCTTTGTCTATAGGGATTGTGGCATCACTTTTTAGTAGTTTAATCTTTTCAAGGTTTATTTTAGAAGTTATTATATCTTTAAGTAAAAGCAAATGTGTAAGTATCTCTTGGAGTTCAAATTATGCAAAAAGTGTTTAATTTTTTAAAATATGGAAATAAAGCTATAATAGTTAGTATTTGTATGATTTTTTCGGGCTTTATTTACACTTTTATGTATCATGATGGTTATAATTGGGGAATAGACTTTTCTTCAGGGGTTAATATTAATTTTGTAATAGATAAAGCAGGTATTAAAGATTATGATATGCAAAAGGTGCTCTTTCCAGTTTATAAAACATTTGATGTTAATGAAATTATTTCAAGTGATGCTTCTAAGAGCCATTTTTCTATTATAGTTAAGTCAGACATTACTGATTATACTTTAAAAAAAGAAATTCACACTACATTAATCGATAAGTTGAATGCTGAATTTGGTGTTAATGTTGAAATTCTTGATTCTTATTTTATTGATTCGAATTTTTCATCTATTTTAAGGACAAAATCAATGTTATTGGTTTGTTTAACATTTGCACTTATTTTAGTTTATGTGGCATTGAGATTTAGGTTAAGTTATGCTGTTGCATCAATATTTGCAACGATTCATGATATACTTTTTGTGGTTGCTTTTTTAGGGGTATTTAGAATAGAGATAAATAGTTCAATAATTGTTTCTATATTGACAATTATTGGGTATTCTTTAAATGATACGATAATTATTTTTGATAGGATTAGAGAAAATTCTAGGAATATGACAGATACTTCATTTTTAAATGTTTTAAATTTAAGCATTAGGCAAACTTTATCAAGAACTATTTTGACATCTATTACGACGTTTGTTGCTGTGCTTTCTATTTATGTGTTTACTGATGGTGCTATTAAGGATTTTTCTTTAATATTTATGGTAGGTGTTGTTGTTGGTACTTATTCTTCAATTTTTATAGCTTCTCCTATTCTTTTAAGTTGTTATAAAAAAATTAAATAGATGTTTTGTTATAATATTATGATATGAAGTTTTTTGATTTTGGTTCATTAGGATTTTATAGGTTTTTTGATTTTCAGAAACATCTAAATTTTAGTATTTTTAGGTATAGTTTAATAAATTACTATTCTTATAAAGAACAGTCAAATCTTATTAATGATGCCAATTTGCTTAAATGTAAGATTGTCTTTTTAGATAAGACTCATAAGGATATTGCTAATATTGCTAGTGCTTCTTCTTCAAAGTTAAATGATAATTTAAATGTTAATAAAAAGGTGTTTTGCGATGTTTTAAATACTATTAAAAATTTGATAAAAAAGTATCATCCAGAATCAGAATTTCTAGACTTAGAATGCGATGTACTTTTAAATAATGAAGATATTTTTAATAGATTTTTAGATAAACTTAGATATTTGAATTTTAGAGTAGATCTTAAAAAAAAGATTGAAGAATTTGACAGTAAAAATAAGACCCCATACTCTTGTATAAAAATTGCCACTTTTTTTATTAAAGAAGAGTTTTTAGAAAGACTGGCAAACTCAATTGATTTCTTTTCTAATGAAGCTAATAATAATAGCCTGGATTTGATCAATAAAGAAATTGATGAGTATTGTGGAAAGGTGGAACAGGTAAAAGTAAGCGAGAATATTAAAGATACACATAAAAAATTTGTTATAGAATATGCCAAAGAAAGAATATCAAAAATTATGAAAGAGCATAGTCTTGATATATCTAAGTTGCTTATTAAAATTTCTCTCCTAGATATTACTATTCAGTGTTTTGAGAGTTATTATTTGAATTTATTAGAGACTCTCAATATCCTTTTGTCAATAAGTAATATTATTGATATTGGCTTAGATGAATTACCTGATGCTATTTTTAATGAGTGGAATGAATTTATTTATTTGCGCAGGAAAGAGTTTCAAAAACTTGTTTTAATATCAGATTATGTTTTTCAAAAAAGGATAATATCTACTATAAATTCTGGGGGTTGGAAATTTACTTTCTTTAGTCTTTCGCCCCGTCAAGGTGATATTATTCAATTTGCAGTGGATATTAATAAAAATTTTAATAATATCGAGGATGGAATTAAGGAATATGAACTTAAAATAAATAGGCTTAATGATCTCAAGCTTGATTGGGAGAAAAGCTTAAAAAATTTTGAACATTTATTTGTTTAAAATCCCTAATTATATATTTCTTTTAGTCTTTCATATATTTTTTTTACTTCATCATTAATGATTTTGGGTACATCTATTATTAGCGTAGCTTTAAGATCTCCTTTAATGGTATTCCCAAGTGCAGGCATTCCAAGACCTTTTAATTTAAGTATCTCTCCATTTTTTGTATCTTTTGGAATTTTTATCTTTATTTTTTTGCCTTCAATTGTTTCAAAGATTTTTTCACTACCTAAAGCTATTTCCCATGGATATACAGTAATTTTTGTTTCTAGGTTTCGTTCCTTTAAATTAAAATTTTTATAACTTGAGATTTCAAATTTGATAATTAAATTACTTCTTTTCCCAGAAATTGGATGTATGTTTCCCTTTCCATTGAATTTTAATTTCGTAGTCTCAATTGTGCCCTTTGGAATATTAATGTCAATTTTTTCATTGTTTATTAATATTGATTTCCTTCCTCCCATATAAGCGTCGTATAACGAAATTTTAATAGTTATTTCTTTGTCTTTAAGTATTCCCCTTGTAGATTCTCCAAAGATATTAGAGAATAAATCAAAGTTTTCAAAATGATGAAATCCAGTATTTTTAAATCCTTTACTAAATGACTCTGTGTTGAAATTATTATTAAAATCCGCACTTCCAAAATTATCATAATTGGCTTTTTTCTGAGGAGATGAGAGAATTTCATAAGCTTCATTTATTTCTTTAAATTTTTCTTCAGCAAATTTATTGCCTTTGTTTTTGTCAGGGTGGTATTTTATAGCTAATTTTTTGTAGGCTTTTTTGATTTCTTCTATTGTAGCATTTTTGTGTATTCCAAGTATGTTGTAATAATCTTTAGACATTCAAACCTCTTGTTTTTATTTTCCATTTTATATTGAAGATATTTAAGTTCATTATAATTGATGCTACCATTATATATATTATAATTAAACTTAAATTTTTTAAAGGCCGTTTATATAGTAGTGAATTTTTTGTGTTTAACGGATTTAAGTATTTATATTGATCTTACCAGATGTTTTAGTTATGTTTTCTTTAATAAGATATTGCATGAGTTGTCTTGTTTCTTAGAGGTTTTGGGCTTCCCAAAAATTAAGACTCTTTATATTAAATATGAAACCTTGGGATTTGGTAATGATGCTAATTTAGAATCATTTTTAACTTCTCTTTCTAAAAATTTTGATTTTGTTACATTAGATGAATTTACCTTTGAATTGCATCCTGGAGAGATTACACCTTCGCTTTTAACAATTTTAAATGATTTTTCTGTTAGTAGAATTAGTCTTGATGTAAAGAGTTTTTCTTCAAAATTTTTAAGGATTTTGGGTGCTTCTTGGATATCTGTAGGTAGAGTAAATATCGCAGTTGATAATATTCATAAGTTTGATTTTGATTTGAATATTGATTTAAGTATTAATATTCCTTATCAAGAAAAAATGCATCTTAAGAGTGATTTAGTAAAGGTAATTGCATGTGCTCCTGAACATATTTGTCTTTCAGAAGTTTTAGTTGATGAAGAAAATTGTAATATTGAGCTTTTTAAAGAGGTTTCTTGTAATTATGATGAGGCTAAGGCTGAATATTTTTGGTTTTATGCTCTTGATTTTTTGGAATCTAGTGGTTATATAAATTATGAGATTTCAAATTTTGCCTTAAAGGGGCATGAGAGTAAACATAATGCAAGGTATTGGGCTCTTAAACCATATTTGGGTCTTGGAATAAATTCTGTTAGTTTGCTTGTTGCGCATAAAGGTGATGGTCTTGAGGCTGTAATTAGGAGGGATGATAATTTTTTAGGGAGTCCCAGAGCTTCGGCAACTTTTGAGAGTTTAAGTGATTTAGATTTTTTTATTTGTCATTTTATTACAAATCTTGGCACTAAGAATGGTCTTGATGTCTCTATTTTAAAGCGTAGGTTTATATATAATCAGGAAAATTTTTATAAGCTTATTGATTATCTTTTGAGTTTAAGTAAATCAGTTGTTTTTAGCAATGATATTCTTTATTTAGATGGGCATGAAAGATTTAAATTGGATTTTTATCTTCGGTTGATTAGAGAATATTTAATTAATAATTCTTTTAAAGTGAATTTTAAATTTCTTTAATCTGTCCATTTTGATAGTATATAACTTTAGTATTTTGATGGTTGAAAATACCAATCTCAAGTATTCCTGGAAGTAATTTAAAGTATTTTTCAGCCCCTTTAGGATTTTCAATATTCATTTTTACATCTAAGATGTAGTTATTATTATCAGTTATGATTGGGCCTGCTTTGAATTTACAAGTCCTTAGAACAGGGTTAAAGTTCATTTTTTCTAGGTTCGCCGTAATAAATGGAAGAGCATCTGGGACAATTTCAATTGGTACAGACACTTTTTCTCCTAAAGTTTGTACAATTTTTGTTTCATCTGCAATAATCAATAGTTGATGAGAATTGTATGCTATTATCTTTTCCATTAAATGAGCTGCTCCACCACCCTTTATTAGGGCTTTTTTTTCTAATAAAATTTCATCAGCCCCATCAATTGTGATGTCTATATTTTTGCTAAATTTTGTGAATTTGGATTCATATGTAATATTTTCTTTTGCAAGTAAATATTTTGTATCACTACTTGTTGGATAAAGTTTCAAATTTTTTAAGTCTCCAGATTTTATTTTGTCGCTTAAATATTTAATTGCATAAAAAACGGTTGTTCCTGTTCCAATGCCAAGATGCATGTTGCTTTTTATATAATGATCAATTGCGTATTGTGAGACTAACTTTTTTTGTTCTTCCATTATGAATCATCCTTAAATGTAGATTTATTTATAGGGTTTTAAGATAGATTATATCATTAAAATGAGATAGGCGATAGTATAGGTTTTTAGTAAAATGTCTAATAATTTATTGTATTTATGGTTACTTGGGGGGGATTCTTGAGTATTAACATTAATTAGATTTTGTGTTAATTTAATTGATAAAATGTTATTAAAGTAATAAAAAACATTTCTTAGGAGATTTTATGTATAAATTAGTTTTAGTGAGGCATGGTGAGAGTGAATGGAATAGAGAAAATCTTTTTACAGGCTGGACTGATGTTAAGCTTTCTGAAAAGGGTATTTCTGAAGCTTTAGAGGGTGGTAGAGTTCTTAAACAAAATGGATATTCTTTTGATATTGCTTTTAGTTCAATGTTAGTCAGAGCTAATGATACTTTAAATATTATTTTGCGTGAGTTGGGACAATCTTATATTGATGTAGAGAAATCCTGGCGACTCAATGAGAGGCATTATGGAGCTTTGCAAGGGTTAAATAAGGCTGAGACAGCTGAGAAGTATGGAGAAGATCAGGTTTTAATGTGGAGACGTAGTTATGATATTCCTCCTATGCCTTTAGAAGAGTCTGATAAGCGTCATCCAATTCATGACTTAAGATATAAAGGAATTCCTAAAAGTGAGCTTCCCTCAACAGAATGTTTAAAGGATACTGTTGCAAGAGTTATACCGTATTGGACAGATAAAATTGCTAAAGCTATTATTGAGGGAAAAAGAGTTATTATTGCTGCTCATGGTAATTCCTTAAGAGCTCTTGTTAAATATCTTGATAATATGAGTGATGATGATATTTTAAAGCTCAATATTCCGACTGGTATTCCTTTAGTTTATGAACTTGATCAAGATTTAAGACCTATTAAACACTATTACTTAGGTGATGAGGATAAGATTAAGGCGGCTATGGAATCTGTTGCTAATCAAGGAAAGAAAAAATAAAGAGGCCATTAAGACTATTAGGAAGAGATCATTTAAGTTAATGCTCTCTTCCTGTTATATGTTAAATAATTTAATATTGGAGCTAAATATAGTGTTTAACGATTTCTTCAAATTTTTTAATTCCAATTATTTTAATAAATCCTGCTAATTTTGGTCCCTTGTCTTTATTAATTAGTATATTGTAAAGTTGTTTAAAGAATAATGGGGGCTCAATGTTATTGTTTCTTGCAATATTATAAATTTCATCTTGGATTTCTTTTTCAGTGATATTATTGAAATCTTTTTTTAAAAAATCTAGTAATTGCGTTACCCCTTGTTTGTTATTATCCTTTAAGGGTTCGATATTATCGAATGTGTACCTTAGTGAAAATTTAAAGTCTTCAGGTGCAAATTTTTTGATCCAGTTAATGGCACATTCAATTTTGTTTATAAGTTTTGCTTTTTGGCTTTCTTTGACGTCATTTAAAAGTTTAAAAATTTTGTCTTTATCGCCTTCAAAAATTTGACAAATCGTGCTTAAATGTCTAAAACCAATTTGATAGGGAATTTCTTTGTCTGGTAATTTTGGTTGAGATAGTTCATAAATTCTTTTAAAAGCTTCTTTTTTGTTTTCTTTAATGTCATCAATTCCATAATATACTCTTTCAAATTTATCATAGTCTTCATATATTTTTATTACATCAAGATCGAATGATATTGAAAACTCTGTGTTGGGCTTTGTTGATGCAAATAAAAACCTTGTAACTTCAGGAGTGTATATTTCAAGGACATCTTTTAGTGACACGACATCTCCAGATGATGAGGATATTTTTCCACCACGTCCCTTGATTGATATGAAATCATACTGAAATGTTATGGGAGGAGTTCCCCCAAAAATTTTTACAATTTCTATTGAGGTATCAAAGCTCCCTCCACTACTGTGATGATCTTTTCCCGCAGGCTCAAAGTCAACGTTTTCATATTTCCATCGCATTGGCCAGTCAATTCTCCATGGAAGTTTTACAGCCCATGTTTTTCTTAAATCGAGCGATTCCTTGTTGCCGCATTCGCAACAGTATTCAATAGAATAGCAGTGATTATAATTTTTTATTGTTGTAGTATCTCTGTTGCATTTGGTGCAAAAAATGCTAATAGGGTACCAGTTGTCTGCAAGTTTTGTTGTTCTGTATTTATTAAGCACTTTTTCTATTTCATCTTTATGATCTAGTGCAAACTTAATTTGACTTGAATAATCACTTGACATGTATTTTAGACTTTGATCTATGAATTCTGGCTTGATACCTACAATAGGTAAATATTTTTCGAATTCCACTTCGTTTGCTCTTGCATAGCTTGACTGATTAGTTTGAGTATCAGGAACCCTTGTGATCGCTTGTCTTAAATGGGTTGTCAGTAATTCTTGATTAGGCATGTTCTTAGGTACTTTTCTAAATACATCATAATTATCCCATGAGTAGATAAATCTTACATTTCGGCCCGCATCTTTTAATGCTCTTGCTACAAGGTCAACGGAAATTACTTCCCTAAAGTTTCCAATATGTACAGTTCCTGATGGAGTGATGCCTGATGCAACTGTATATTGTTCTTTTTCTCCCTTTTCTTCTATGATTTTTTTTGCGTAAAAATCTGCCCAGTGAGCTGTTTTCATAATATTACCCCTGTTTAAAGCTTGATTTTATCATTCTATGTTTTTTGTTTCAAGATTTTAAGGAGATGTTTTATGATGTTATTGTGCTAATTGATTAAATTTTTAATTAGTTTAGAATTTTTATTCCAATTTTTTCTTAATTTCACTTGTAAGAATAAATCACATTTTTTTTCAAATATTTTTGATATTATCTTTCTTGCTTCTTCTCCAATTGCTTTGATTCCTTGCCCCCCCTTGCCGACTATTATGCCCTTTTGACTCTCTCCAGCTACAATAATATTTGCTTTAATAAAAAGTTTATTTTTCCTATCTTCTAAAATTTCGATCTGTGTATATAAAGAATATGGTAGTTCTTCTTTGAGTTTTTTAATAGTTACGCCTCTAATTATTTCACTAGTTCTTAAGTTCATTTCCTGATCTGTATAATATTCTTCTGGGTAATAAAGAGGACCTTCTTGGAGATTTGCATAAATCTTATCTTTAATTTCTTCAATATTGATTTTTTGCTCAGCGGAGATTTTTATGATATTGTCTTTCTTGATTCCTTTTTTTTCTAAAAAAATCATGATTTCTCTTTCTTTTGTTTTTTGAATGTCAATCTTATTGATGACTACTAAGAAATTAATTTTGGATTTACTGATAATTGTTAATATTTCATTTTCTTCAATACCAGGTTCATCTTGAATATCAATTACATAAAGAATTAATTCTGTTTCTGTAATTGCTGAATGTACGTTATTCATCAATGCTATATTGAATTTCTTTTTACTTAGATGAAATCCTGGTGTATCTATGAAAATAATTTGACCCCTTTTATCTGTAAATATTCCTTTTATTTTATTTCTAGTTGTTTGTGGTGTAGATGAAATAATTGATATTTGGTGTCCGCATATTGAATTTAAGAGTGTAGATTTTCCCGTTGAAGGTCTGCCTATTATTGATACAAATCCTGATTTCATTTTAGTATTCCTATTTAAATATATTAATATATTAATATATTTTATATGATAATTAATGTATACTATCTTTAAATATTATATTTAAAGGATTATAGTTTGAAAAAAGTCAAATTTGGGGTTTTTTGTGAGCAATGTGGAGGAAAGGTTGGACTTGGTAAATCTGTGTGTTCAAATTGTCATGCTAAACTAGGTGATCTTGAGTGTCCAAATTGTGGATATGTGGGTATTGTTTCTGCATTTGAAGATGGTTGTCCAAAGTGTAGTTATAGTCCTTTTGAAGAAAAGTTGAGTCGTTCTTTTAGAGGAAGACATAGAGGAGGATTTAAGGGGTTCTGGAATAATAGTAGTTTTTTAAAGTCAAGATTTTATTTTGGACTTAGTATTAATGTCATGCTTTATTTATTTGCAAGTTTTTTAATGGTTTTGCTTTTTGTTTACATTCTTTTTTTCTAAGGATGAATTCATATGGTAATTACGGTTTTTTATTTGTTATCTGTTTTCTTGTCTTTTAAGATGGGGGATAACGTTAAATCTGTTGAGGATAATGTTAGTCAAAATTCTATTTTTTATTATGATCTTGAAGAAGTTGAATTTCCTTATGCCAAAACACAAACCTTAAGATTTGAAGGTAAGTCTCCTATAAGATATGCTTATTTTAATTTTGATAAAGATAAGCTTTATTCGTATACTTTTGTTTTTGATAAGAAGTTGATTTCTCAATATTCTATTGTTATTGGTGTCAAGGAAAAATTTGGTGATGCTACTGCTGTAACTCCTTTTAATTATACTTGGGATGTTGGTGATTCTATTATTGTTTTAAGTAGCAGTATTTTAAGAATGACATTAAAGTCTTATGTTAGTAAGGAGAGTTGATCCTGCGGTTTCTTTTTGCATTAATTTTTTATGTGTCTTGTACCAGTCATGTATATGATAAAGCAATTATTATCAATAATACTAAATTTTTTGTTAAGCTTGCATTTGATGAGCTTACTAGAACTAAAGGGTATATGGGAACTAAGAACATAAATGAAAATAATGGCATGCTTTTTATTTTTAAGAAAGAGAAAAATTTATCTTTTTGGATGAAAGATACTCCTGTGCCACTTGAGATTGCTTATATTAATTCTGCGGGCATTATTAAGGAAATTTACAGCTTGGTTCCTTTTTCAAAAAGGATTGTGAATTCTAGGTATAAGGTCAAATATGCTCTTGAGGTTCCAGAGGGTTCTTTTTCTAAATTTAAAATCAAGGTAGGCGACAAGGTAAATTTTAATTTTGATGTTAATTCTTTGAATGTAGAATAGTTACTCGGCTTTTATTTTTTGAAGCTCCTCTTCTGCATGGTCTTTTATTTTGTCTTCATTTTGTAAGGTATCATTATTAATTTCATTAGGTGTATTATTAATTTTGATTTCTGTAGTGTTATCCGTTATTACCTTTTTAAAGATAGCTATTGTAGCTGCAACTTCATCAAGAGCATCGAGTAAAAAGGTTTCTTTCGCATTTTCTTCAGCTTTGACAATATATACTAAAGAATTATTTCCCCTTTCAGGATCATGAACGATTTCCCACGAACCTAAAACTCGGTTATTGTAGCTATCACTCATTAGAGATTCTGATATTTCTTGGATTTTGTCCGAATTGACGTCGAATATCTCGACAATTCCAAAAATTTCTCTTATTTTTGAATTTTTATATGAATTTAGTTTTGATCTGACTATTATTTCTGTTTTTATTTGATTGATGGTTTTTGATATAATAAAATCATTTTCTTTGTCTATTCTATATTCAATTTTATTATTATCAAGTATTTTTTTTATTCTTTTGTCGTAGGTTATATTTTTATCTTTGCAACTTATAAATGTTATAAGTATTAAATTGGCAATAACTATGCTATATTTTAATTGTTTAATGTTTAAAATACTTATTTTTAACATTTTAGTGCTTACCATGTAATTATTATAGTTTAATTATAAGGATTTTTGAAGTAAGTTTATGTATTTTAAGAGTAATGACTATTCTTATACAGTTATTCAGTCTAAAAATAATTATGTACAAAGGTCAACTTTTGGAATTTCTTTTGTAATTTTAAATAGAGGTACAAAAATTTTTAGAGAAGATTTATTTGAATCCCTTTCTAATTTTGATTTTATCAGAGAAATTATTTCTATTGAAAAGCAAAGTAACAGGAATTCTCTTCAATTTATTTCAGAAAGTTATGATAAGTTGAAGTTTATTTTACTTTCTGATGACTTGAATTCTGGCGAGAAGGTTAATTTAGCTATGAAAGAATCCATTTGTAGTTTTGTTTTTGTATTGCAAAGTGATATGTACTTGTTAAATCCTTTTTGGATTCCTAATATATTTGATGAAATAGTTAAAAAGAATGTACTTCTTGTTGGTGGAGAATTTTTTGACAAGGAAGAAGAAGTTGTTCCATCAGTTTTTCTTCCCACTATTGATAAACAGCAAAAATTAAAGGTAATTTTAATAAATTCTGAGAGGGATTATGAGAAAACTTTAATTACTATGGATTATTGTGGTCTTTACTCTAAAGAGAAGTTTGTTCAGTTGGGGGGTTTTGATAGAAGGATTAAAAACGAATATTTTCAAAAGCTGGATTTTGGACTTAGGGCTATTTATTTCGGGGAGAGTATCCATATCTATAGAAAATTGCGCATACAATATACCGCTTTAAATGTTCCAGAAGATTTGACAAAAAATAGAAGTTTTTTGATCTTTTTGCTTAAAAATTATGTTCCTATTTTTGTTGGAAACGGAATAAAATTTTCATTCCTTAGATTTTTGCAACTGTGCTTAAGGTATGGTGTTAACCCTTTTAAGTTTGGTAGAGAATTTAAAGAGATCAAACATGAAACTATTAAGAATAGTTTAAGGTTTAAAGGTGACTTAAAGAGTGCAATTGAACTTTGGGAAAATAATATTATTGATTAATTTAATCTTTGTCTTTCTATTTTTAGATGCCCGTGAATTTGATTATGTTAATATTCTTGATTCATTTGACAGTAGGCGCTTTAAGTTTAACTTTAACATTGAAAATGATATTCTTACAATTGAACATGAGAAGGGACATCTTAAGCTTAAGGTGGGATTTGAATATGGCCTTTTGTCTATTGGTTATTATATTTATGTAGATCCTATCCTTTTAAAGAATGGGGAAATCTTGATAACCAAGAGGGCTTTGATGCAGATTAAAAATTATTTTAGCTCTTTGCAAAGCTACAGCAAGCCACGAATAACATCGATAGTAATCGATCCCGGTCATGGTGGACATGATAGAGGAGCTGTTGTGACTCATAAAATAAATGAACATAATATTACTCTTTTAGAGAAGGATTTTTCTTTAACTTATTCTATTTATTTATATAAAATATTGAGTAATTATTTTTTAGATAGGAATATTTTGTTAACGCGTGTAGATGATGTTTTCGTGTCGTTACAAGACAGATCTGAACTTGCAAATGCAATTAAACCAGATTTTCCAAATAATGTTATATTTTTATCAATGCATGTAAATAATGCGCCAAATCCTGAAGCTAGGGGAATTGAATTTTGGTATCTTCCTCAGGATTCAAAAAGAGAAGTTGTAAGAAATTTTAAAGGATATGATATTAGAGGTAATAGATACTTAAGGGAGCTTAATGATATACTAGATATTCAGTATAAATATGAGTCAAAGAAATTAGCTGAGATTTTATATGAGACTTTTAGTGATGTTTTATATGAAACCAAGATACGATCAATTAGGGAAGAGCAGTGGTTTGTGATCAAAAATAGTAGTATGCCTGCTGTGTTGATTGAGATTGGGTTTTTATCTAATATTGATGATGCGATGTTAATTTTAGATTACAATTATATGAGTAAGATGAATATGTTAGTACTTAAATCTTTAATTAAGTTTATTGAATTTTATGAAAAATGATGTTTTGGATATGATTTTAAAAAATAATTCTATTTATTGTAATTTTCTTGGTCGTAATGGAGAGAAATATTTACTCGGAATATTAATTGTACTTTTATTGTTAAGTTTTCTATGGTCTTCATGTATAATTTTTGTAAATTATGAGAATATTTTCTTTAGAAAAGTATTTTATTTTTATTCTGAAAATGAATTGATTTCTGATTTAAGATATTTAAAGGAGAAAAAAACTCTTAAAGAGAATTTGGATTTTTTAGTTGGAGACTTTCTATTGGGTAATAGTAAGGGTTTTTCTTTACAATTTGCGACAAGGAATGTAAAGCTTTTGTATTCTTTTATAAGCAATGATGTATATTTTATAAATCTTTCAAAAGAGTTTTATAATTCTTTCAAGAATGGTGGTTATAATGACTCTGATAAACTGAGAGTAAATTTGTTTGTTGAATCTTTAAAAAAAACAATTAATTTTAACTATTCTGGAAATATTAGGGAAATTGTTATTTTTATTGAGGGGTATATTTTAGATGTTTAAGGCATTTGAGGTAGTCTTGGATATACTGTAAAATTAAAATTAGCAGTTTAAATGATTTTGTAGCAGGAGTTAATTTTTATGACTAAAGCAAGAAACATTGTTTTTATTTTATTTTTTCTTATTATCTTAAGTCCTCTTTTCGGACAAGAAGCAATTGGTGCAGGTGCTAATTCCCCTAAGGATGAGCCTGGCGAAGTAGTTTTTGATTTTGTTGAACTTGCAAGAGATCCAAGTTCAACAAGGCTTGATCTTGCAGATTATGTTGATCGTGTGTATTCCGGAGCTTCAAGTGTTGTGAAAGCAGAAGATATGGTATTAGACCTTGGAATAAGTAATTGGACTGTTCTTCTAGCCCCTTCAGCTAGGATGCAGGCTTATGTAAAAAATTCTGTTGTTGTTCCAGCTGTTGTTAAGGCTGAATCTAAAAGATATGCAGGCGATACAATCTTAGGAGTGAGAATATTATTCCCAAGTTATTCTCAATCTTCTGCAATGGTTTTGCCTCCATTTAAGATCCCGTTTTATGCTGGGGAGGATGGTAAGCAGTTTTTAGGTAAAGGTCTTATTGATAATATTAAAATTATGAAAGAAGTTAAGGTTACTGTTTACAGTTTGGGTCATGAGGTCGATCTTGAAGTTTTATTTGAAGATATGAGTGGTATGGAATATGTATATCCTTTAGGTACCTTGAAATTTAAAGGTTGGGCAGATTTAGTGTGGTCAAATCCTAATTATATTCCAGGTATGAGCGCTAGAGTGGTTAAGGATAACATTCCTAATTATCCCCTTCCCTCAAGTAAGATGAGATTTAAGGCATTTAGGGTTTTAAAATCTCATAGCTCAAGGGATCAGAATTTGATTTTTTATGTTAAGGATGTAAGAGTTATTTATAGTAAGTTAAGTGTTTCCTTGGATTCTGATATTGATAATGAATCTGTATTTAAGATTTATGAGACACGTGGGGCAGAATCACTTCGACGATTGAAATCACAGGAAGCTCTTAAGAGAGTTTTAAAGATTAGAGAAAGTGTGTCAATGCCAGGTGAGTCTTTCCAAAGTTTCTTAGAGAAAGGCGGCAATGATGAATCTGGGGCACGAACTGAAAAACAATAAATTTAATGATGTGTTAATAGGGTTTAAATCTTTAAGATTTTGCCCTATTAAGCTAAAATAGGAAAGATAGGCTAATGCTAGATTCAGATAGTAAAGAGCTTTTAGAGATTTTTTTTGAGGAAGCTCAGAATCTTGTAGATACTCTTGAAGAGAATATTATGTCATTAGAGGATGACCCTAATAATGCAGAAACTATTGATGAGATATTTAGGGCGGCACATACTCTTAAGGGCGGTTCAGCTTCTGTTGATATGATGGAACTCTCAGGTTTTACTCATGTTGTTGAGGATGTATTTGATGCTATTAGAGATAATAAATTAAAGATATGCAATGATCTTGTTGATTTACTTTTAAATGCGCTTGATGTAATAAAAGGCATGCTTGATGCACGTCTTAATGGAGATGTTTATTTACAAGATGTAAGCGAGCTTAAAAATAAATTAAGAGGGTTTTTAGGAGACGAGCATCAGACAGCTTCTGTTGTATCTTTAGAGAATATAAATGATGATGAATTTTTGCTTTCTTCCCGTGAACTTAGTGATATGCGCGAAGTTGTAGGACTTGAGCAAAAGGTTTTAAGAGTTAGTATTTATTTTGATCAAGATAATCCTATGGCTACAATTGCTGGCATACAAATGTTTCAGGCTTTAAAAGACTTAGGACCAATTCTTTACACTGTTCCTAATTATGAGCAAATTATTGCAGATAAGTTTTTAAGCAGAGTAGATTATTATTTAATATCTTTAAATAATCGTAATGTTGCAGAAAAAATAGATTTGTCTGATGTTGCCTTAAGTTATGCAATTGATGAATTTGACATTGGTAGTGAATTGGCAAAGGCAAATTCAAGAGAGAAAAATGCTGTTGTTCATGATACTGTATCTAAAGGCGAATTGCAGCTTTCTAATGATGAGCTTATAAGTTTAAGAGAGCATATTGGTGATGCTGAGTTATTTGAGGTAAAGTTAAATTTCAATAAAGACAATCCTATGGCAACAATTTCTGGATTTCAAATGTTGCAGGCGTTAAAAAGTTTAGGTGAAGTTTATAAATCTATTCCTGATAGTGAAGATTTATTAACCGATAAGTTTTTTGATTCTATTGTATATTATTTAATATCAAATACCTCAGTGGAGAGTATTTCTAAAAAGGTAGATTTATCAGATGTTGTTATTAGTTTTGATATTAAGAAAATCGATTTGGAGCATATTAAAGATGGGGATTTAAATACTGAAGTTGAGAGTTATACTCCTGTTAAGGAGCCAAAAAAGCCAGCTGTGAATGTCAATTTAATTAGGATCGATAGTAAAAGGATAGATTCTATATTAAATCTTGTAAGTGAAGCTGTTATAAGTAAGTCAGCTTATAATCAAATAAATTCTGATATAACATCTTTCCTTTATGGTTTTAATCATTTTTATGATTATCAAGAAAGTTTTCGCAATAGTTTCTTGGTAGATTTAAAGATGATTTTTAAGGATGTAGGTTTGGAATTGGAAAGTTCTCTTGAGAGTCAAATAGCAAATTTGGTGGAGCATAAAATTGATAGAACTTTACAAGATATGGTAGGTTTAAGAGATTTATTGCTTAAAATTCTCCAAGATTCTAGATTTGCTTCTAATAGGCTCTCTAGGATCATTACTGATTTGCATGAGAGTGTTTTAAAGACAAGGATGCTACCAGTTTCTGGTATTTTTTCAAGATTTACAAGAGTGGTAAGAGACCTTTCGAAGAAGCTAGGCAAAGTTGTAGAGCTTAGGACTGAAGGGGAGGATACGGAGGTTGATAAATCTGTCATAGATGATCTTGTAGATCCTTTAATGCATTGTATTAGGAATTCTATGGATCATGGACTTGAGACTGTTGATGAGAGACTTAGCAATGGTAAGGATAAAACTGGCCATATAGTTTTGCGTGCCAAGAATGAAGGTAATGTGATATCAATTGAGATTGAAGATGATGGGAGAGGTATAGATCCAAATATTATTAGGCGGAAGTCAGTTGAGAAAGGTTTGATAAAGGAAAATACGGTTTTATCTGAGAGTGAGATTCTTAACTTAATTTTTGAACCTGGATTTTCAACAGCTAGTCAAATTACAGATGTTTCTGGTAGAGGTGTAGGACTTGATGTTGTTAAGAGTAATGTTAAGAAATTAAATGGAAATATTATAATAGATTCAAAGGTTAATGTTGGTACTACTTTTAAAATAAAGCTTCCTTTAACATTAGTGATTGTGCAGGGCCTTCTTGTAAAATCAGGCAGCGAGATTTATGTTATTCCTTTAAATAGTGTTCTTGAAACGCATAGAATTAGTGAGGAAAATATTAAGTTTCTTGAAAATGATCATGAGGTTTATAATTTAAGGGAAGAAGTTATATCTGTGCTTAGACTCGATGAGCTTTTTAATATAAAAGACGATCAAACATTATATGAGAAGTTTTTGATAGTCATTAGTATTAATGATAAAAAGGCAGGGATCATTGTGGATTCTATTCTTGGAGAAGAAGATTTTGTTGTAAAGCCTATTAAAGATAAGTATGCGTCAAGTCCCGGAATAGTTGGAGCTACTACACTTGGTAATGGTAAGGTTGTCTTAATTATTGATGTATTTAGGCTTTTTGACCTAAAGGATATGAAAGGATAGTCTTATGATGGAAATAAAAGAGATATATTCAGGTGAGCATAATTTAAGTAGACAGGTTAAAGGAATTAACCCTGTTAATTTGGATTTTAAAGTAGTATCTTTCAATATTGGTAATGATAATTATTTAATAGATATTATGCAAGTTAAGGAAATTAGGAAATCTAGTAATTTTACATATGTCCCAAATGCTAAGGAATATGTGGTTGGTCTTGATAATTTAAGAGGTGAGATAATCTCCATTATTGATTTGAGAATAATGTTTAATTTGGAAGTCATTAAGAAAGAGCTTGAAGATATTATGGTTCTAAGGAATGACGATTTATTAATAGGGGTTATTGTTGATAAGGTTAATAATGTTTTTTCAATTGATTCTTCTCTGATCCAGGAGCCCCATCCTGTTCTATCTCATGGAGCACTTATACGCTACATAAAAGGAGTAGTTGAATATAGTGGAAAATTATATATTCTTCTTGATGTTGATAGGATTTTTAATTATGATAGAGAAGAAGAGCTTTTATTGGAAGAGATCAGCAATGATGATGAGGTAAATACTGCTGATTCTGAGTCATTGTCTTATAGTAATAATTCCTTAGAATTACCAGAATCATCTGTTAGTGAGATTGTAACATCACCTAAGGATGATTTGGTTGATTTAAAGGTTATTAAAAAAAATCTTTTTAAATATTCTTTCAATGCGTCTTTAGTAAGTGACGAGTTTTTAAAGAAAGTTAGTATGAAATTAGATATTGCAAATATTAATGATTTATCTTATGATAACTTTTTAGGTGAATTTTATTCAAAATCATCAGGATGTTTATGGAGTGATAAATATTTAAAAGGATTTCAAGATGAAATTGTTAAACAACATGTTAATGATATGAGTGATGTTGGTACCGTTTTAAATGTTTTTGAAATTGGATGTGGTGAAGGAAAAGAGACAATATCTTATGTGAGTGTTTTATATGAGTCTTATAAAAATCCTTTTAAGGTAACAGCTATTGATAATGATTTAATTAAGGTGATTGGCACTTCTAATTTAGTTTTCTCAGAATCTGAGATCAATTTGAGCGAGATTTATAAAAAAAATTCTTTTGAGCAGAGTCCGGGAGTTTATAAATTCAAGCCAGAGATTATTAATAGTGTTTTATTTGAATATTCAGATGCTATTTTATCAGAATTTCCAGAGAATTTGGGAATTATTTTTTTAAGAGATGTTTTGTGTTTCTTGAGTGATGATGGGCAAGTTTTAATTCTGGATGCAATTGCAGAAAAATCTGTTAGGGGTGCTCTTTTGATTTTGGGAGATAATGAAGAACTTAAGAATAATGATCTTTTTGTAAAAGATATATCTGTGAAATATTTTAACTTGTATAAAAGGATCTAAAGGAGAAATTAATGAGAATAGATTATATAGAGCCGTTTTTAGATGCTGCTTCTTCAGTTTTAAGGGATATGTTGCTTGTTGAAGATATTCAAATGGGCAGTCCTGGACTTAAGTCGATAAATCAAAAAATAAGAGGGGCTTCTGTAATTGTAGGGCTTGCAGGTTCTGTTGAAGGTAGCATTATCATTGATATGGATATTGATACTGCACTTTTTGTTGCTTCTAAGTTGAATTTTGAGGAGTATGTTGATTTTGATGATGAAGAGACTAAGGAGATGGTAGCTGCAACTCTTACGGAAGTTGGTAATATTATTGCTGGTAATTTTGTTACTACTTTGCATGCTAAAGGTTTTGTGTTTGATATAACTCCACCGGCTTTTATTTATGGAGAAAATATGAAAATAAGCAATAAGGGTTCTGAAGCATTAATAGTACCTTTTACTTTGCCAGATGGTAAAATTATCGAGGTTAATATTGCAATAAGAGAGAGGGTTTGATATGATTATGAAGTTGAAAATACTTATTATGAGAAAAGAGGGTTTAATATGATCCAGAAAACTACAATTTCTATGGATTCTTCAAATAAACCAAAGGGGATTAATTATGAAACCGGAGCTCCTTTTAATGTTTTGATTGTAGATGATTCAGTCTTTACTGTAAAGCAGCTTACACAAATTTTTACTTCTGAAGGGTTCAATGTTATTGATACTGCTGCTGATGGCGAGGAGGCTGTGATCAAATATAAAAATCATTATCCTAATATTGATGTTGTTACTCTTGATATTACTATGCCCAAAATGGATGGAATAACTTGTCTTTCTAATATCATAGAGTTTGATAAAAATGCTAAAGTAATAATGATTTCTGCTTTAGGAAAAGAACAGTTGGTTAAGGATTGTTTAATTAAAGGTGCAAAGACGTTTATTGTAAAGCCTCTTGATAGAGCCAAGGTTCTTCAAAGAGTTATGTCTGTATTTGTTCAATGAATTAGTATTGTTTACTTATTTAGTATTTTTATAAAAAATCAATTCGTTACTTATTTCATTTGGGCTTTTTGTGAAATATGACATGTTGAGGTTGAAAATTTCTAATTTATTTTTGTTATTGTTGCCCATGTGTAGTTCTAGCTTGTAAAATCCTTTTTTGGTGTATATTAATGCTGAACTTTTAAAAATTGAATCTATAGTTTTTATTTTAAATATTTTATATTTTGAAAAGTCCTTGTCAATAATTTCACTTTGAAGTAAATATTGATTGGCTTCTTTGTAAGTTGGAGTTATTGCCGTGTAATCAATTTTATCCTTGAAGATGCTTTTTATAAAATTTTCTGTTAATTCATATATTTGTATTTCATGTGTGTTTTTTGGATATTGAGTATAGTATGCTTCTTCTGTTATTAAATTAAAAGAGGAATATTGCCTAGTTGTTTCTGATGATCGTTTTTCAATTGAAGTTGTTATTAGTCTTGAATAAATTGATGTGTTAATAATGAGTAACAGGAATATTTTTTTTATCATATATGTTCCTTATTGCTGTTTATTATTCTTTTCACTTTTTCAATCTCTAAGGGAAGTTTGCTTTTTCTTTTTGCGTTTAGTTTGTCTTTTAATAAAAGATTGTTAAATGTTTTTGCCATTTCATATACTTTTTCTTCACTGAAATGGAATGGAATTTGAATTTTTCTGTATTCGATTGGATCTTGTAAGACTTTTTGCATTAGTATGATTGGATTTAGAAAACTTGCTTTAAAGAATTTATAAAAATTTGTTAAAAATAGTGAAAATGATACAAAGAGTGTAAATAGAAATATCCCAATTACAGAATCATTTTTTCTTTGCAGATATTTATCTATATAAAATTTTGTCTGATCCATTTCAATAATTTTGTATTCACTAGGACTATAGTAGAAAAATATATCATCGGATTTAGAATATATTGTTTTATCTATATCTTTAATTATTAGTATAAATGGATATTTTTCTTTAATATAGTTTTTTTCAGTTGTTATTGAGATGTTTTTTATGATATTAAATTCTTGCTTTTCTGGAATTGTATTTGCAAAACCTGAACTTGAAAATATTATGAAAAATATGAATGGAATTAGTAGACTTATTGAGAATGTTCTGGCAAATGCAATTAAGATTAGATTTTTCTCTTTTGGATTATAATAAATTTCAATCATTAAATCGTTAAATCTAAGAAGTCTTAAGAATCTTAATTTGAAAAGTGAAAGTATGATTGGTCCTAGAATTGTTTCGTGAGGATTAATTATATTTTGAATTTGATGTGAGCTATAAAATATTAAGGGAATTAGGCAATGGATTAGATCAAAAAACAGATTATTTCTTATATATATTTGTAATGTTCGTGAAAAATAAGCTTTTAAAATTTTATGAAAAAAAATCAAGATCAGTATTGCGTCGAATAAGAGTCCAATGAATATTAGAGCAAAGCGAATCTTGTATGGCAAGAAAAGTATTATTGATAATTCTTCTATTAGGAATGCAAGTATCGAAGTGATTAAAGTAGCTTTAAAAAAATTTGCAAATATCTTTACCATTTATTTTTCCTAGCTATTTCTAGAAGTTCCTTAATAATTCTTGGATCATAGTCTTTTGAGCTGGATTGTTTTATTGAAAACCAGCTCTCATCATATCCCATAAATCCTTTTATTCTATTGTTTTTAATGCTTGGGATTCTAGTTCTGTTTGAAAAAATGGATATTAATGTTGCAATTGGTGACATGTTACTTAAATGTTCATATTTGAACAGGCTTTGAGTTATTAAATTAGCTGTGTTGTCATCTAAAAAGTCGATTTCTCTGCTCACTAATTTTGATGTATCTTCAACATTTCTTGGAATTAATTTTATATCTTTTTCTAAATAAAACTTAATTATTAAAACTCTTAATAAGAGTAGAATTTTTATGTAATTTTTTACAAGTTTTGAAGAATCAAGAATATCGTTTTCTTTTTTGATTAGGTATATTGTGTAGGAATTTTTGTCTTCAAAGAGTTTATTTATATAAAATGTTATATGCCCACTGCTTATGGCATTGAAATTATATAAAAATTCTTTTCTTAAGTAAGGATTTGCTTTAATGGAACCAAATATTAATTCTAAATTATTTTTATTAAATTTTTTGTTAAAAAGGTCTTTTACAATATTTAGATCAATAGATTCAATATTTGACAAAACAAGGGAAGTAATGATTATGTCTGTTTTTTCTTTAACGTATTGAGTAAGTGAATCAGTATCGAATTTAAAGTTTTCGTCTATGAATGTTGAAATAGTTTTTTTATTTTCTTCTAGATATTTAATTATTTCAATTTCTTTTTCAAAGACTGACAATCCCCTTATACTTTCATGATTAAATAAATAATGATATAGGTGTGGAAAATATACTTTTAATTTCATTTAATTATGCCCAAAAGTTCAGATGGACTATTTAGGATGTATTTTGCTCCACTTGCTTTTAATTCTTCTATTGTTCTAAATCCCCATGAAACCCCTATAGGTAGGAATCCGGCATTCTGAGCAGTTATCATATCAACATCACTGTCCCCGATGTATGCTATTTCTTCTGGTGTAAGATTTAATTCTGTGATCATGTCAAGTGCATTTGCAGGATCTGGTTTTGCATTAAATCTTGTTGAGTAGCCCCTCACTTCAAAGAAGTTTATATCTTTAAATATATCTTTTGATATAATTAATAGTTCCGTGTGGTTTTTATTGCTTAAGATTCCAATGGGAATGTTAAGTGAGTTTAGCTTTCGTAAAAGTTCTGGTATACCATCATATGCTTTTGTTCGGGAAGAAAGATTTTGATTATATGATTTTACAAATTCTAGGTACAGATTATCTTTGAGGTGTTTATTGTTTAAGTTTATGTTAAGATGTTCTAAAGTGTTCTCTACTAATTTAGAATATCCTCTTCCAACAAGAGTGTTAAATTCATCTGTTTTAATTTCTGTATACCCTAATTTTTTTAGGGCAGCGTTCATTGAGAATGCAATATCCATGATGCTGTTTATTAAAGTTCCATCCATGTCAAAAATGCAAGCTTTGATTCTCATATTTTAATCCTCTTGATAAGTAATTATTATTAATGTGCCTTCATTTTATCATTATTTTTTATCTTTATATTAAGTTTATTTCATGATTTTTGATATTTTGCATTATTTTTGATTTTTTTATGAATATCCCTTGAAAATATTTACTTTTAGTTTTAACATGTCTGGTTAGGGTATAAATAAATATTATTTACCTTTGTTAAATTTCAGGTTATCTTTGATGCAAGATATATTAACTTTAGATAAAGTTACTAAGCGATATGGCAACTTTGTTGCTAATGATAATATTTGTATAAGCTTTAAAAAGGGAGAAATACATGCAATTCTTGGTGAGAATGGTGCTGGCAAAACCACTTTAATGAAAACTATTTATGGAATTCATAGACCTGATAGCGGGCAAATTTTTTTAAAAGGTAATGAACTAAGACTTAAAGATTCAAGCGAATCTATTCGAAGTGGTATTGGAATGGTTTTTCAACATTTTATGTTAATTCCAAAATTTACGGCTGTGCAAAATATTATTTTAGGATATGAAGATTCAAAGTTTGGGTTTATTAATTATGATCGTGCAAGAAGGAAGATACTTAAGCTTTCTGAAAAATATGGTTTAAAAATAGATACTGATAAGCCTATTGAAAATTTAAGTGTTGGGATGGGACAAAAAATAGAAATACTTAAGGTTCTCTATAGAAATGCAGATATTGTTATTTTTGATGAACCTACAGCAGTGCTTACGCCTAATGAGATTAATGAATTCATAAATGTTTTAAAAATATTGGCTGTAGAGGGGCATACTGTAATACTTATTACGCATAAAATAAAAGAAATAAAGGCTGTGGCGCAAAGGTGTACAATTATGCGTTTTGGAAAAGTGATTGGAACTTTTGCTGTTGCTGAGACTGATGAGAGAATGCTTACTAAATTGATGATAGGCAAAGAAACTTCTTTTGATATATCCAAGAGGCAGGTTGTTGATCACACTAACGTTCTTGAGATTAGAGATTTAAATGTTAAAGATGAACGAGGTGTTTTAAAAGTTAAAAATATTAGTTTTAATCTTAGAGAAGGTGAAATTTTTGGAATAGCGGGAGTTGAAGGAAGCGGTCAAGAAGAATTAATCGAAGCAATTCTTGGTATTAGAGATGTCTTTAGCGGGGACATAATTAAGAAGATTGATGGCAAGTTTGAATCAATAAAGGGTCTTAGTGTTAAGCAAATAATAGATAGAAAAATTGGTCATATTCCATCTGATAGACAAAACCACGGTCTTATTTTAGATTTTAATATTTTCCAAAATATTGGAATTAAGAGTTTTGATAATGTAAATTATTTAAAAATTAAGTGTAGTGATGTGTGTAATAGTAAATTAAAGTTTAAATTTTTCAATACTCTTAAAAAACAGTTTGTTGACTTTAATTTAACTTTTCTTAAGAAGATAACTGAACAACTTGCAGTTTCTTTTGATATTAGACCGAGGGATATTTTAAGCAAAGTTAAAAATCTATCTGGAGGCAATCAACAAAAGGTAATTGTTGCACGTGAGATTAATTTAAAACCCGAAGTTCTTTTGGCAGTTCAACCTACAAGGGGACTTGATGTGGGTGCTATTAAAAATATTTATAAAAAAATGATGGAACAGAGGGATGCAGGAATGACAATTCTTCTTGTGTCTCTTGAGCTTGATGAGCTTATGAGTATTTGTGATAGGATAGCTGTAATGTATGATGGGAGAATTGTCGGTATTTTGGAGGATAATTTTGATGCTGAGGTTATTGGTAAAATGATGATGGGTGTAATTTGAATGATAATTAATAATTATAAATATAAAGAAATAATTGCGGCATTTTTAAATTCAGCAATATTTATTAACTTTTTTGCATTTTTTTTAGGAATTTTAATTCTTGGACTCATAGTATTGCTTCTTGGATATTCTCCTCTTAGAATGTACTATGTAATGATAGAAGTTGCATTTTCTTCTCCTAAGCATTTTGGGTATATTATAAGCTATGCCACACCATTGATTTTTACAGGTCTTTCAATTGGTATTGCCTTAAAAGTAGGACTTTTTAATATTGGTGTTGAGAGTCAGTTTATGCTTGGTTCAATTTCAGCTTTAATAGCTGGAATTTTTTTGGATTTTCCTCCTTTATTGCACGTAATTTGCATTTTCATTTTTGCTTTTTTAGCGTCAGGAATTTTAGGCGTTTTAATTGGATATTTAAAAATTAAGTTTAACATCAATGAAGTAATTTCAGGGATAATGTTTAATTGGATTTTGTTTCATGTGAATAATCTAATCATAGATTTGCCTGCTATTAAAAAGAATAACAGTGATTTATCTAAGCCAATTCGAGAAAGTGCTTTTATTGATTTTTTTGGCTCTTGGAAACTTTCATCTGAAGGACTTGCTTATAGAGCAGAACATTCATTTATTAATGATTTATTAAAGGCTCCTCTTAATTTTGGGATAGTTATTGGGATTATTATTGCTATTTTAATGTGGATTTTATTAAATAAGACAATGCTTGGATTTAAAATAAGTGCTGTAGGACATAATATTGTAGCGTCTTATCGTATGGGAATTGATATTAAAAAAATTTTGCTGTTTGCTATGTTTCTTGCAGGTGCACTTGCGGGACTTGCGGGTGCTATACAGGTTATGGGTGTTAATAAGGCAATATTTAAGCTTTCTTATATGGAAGGGACAGGCCTTAATGGTATAGCTGTCGCTTTAATTGGTAATAATTCTCCAATAGGAATTATATTTTCAAGTACTTTATTCTCAATTTTGCTTTATGGCAGTAGTAGAGTTCAAAGTTTAATGGGGTTGTCCTCTTCAATTGTATCTTTGATGATAGGAATAGTGGTGATTGTGATTTCTGCTAGCCATTTTTTTAATAAGATAGTTTTGGGAGGTATAAAAAGTGTTAAACACACTAATATTTCTAATTAGTGAAACGTTGGTAAATTCTCAGGCCTTAATTTTGGCTGGTCTTGGGGGGCTTATAAGTGAGAAAAGTGGAATAATAAATATTGGTCTTGAGGGTACGATGGCTCTTGGAGCATTTGTTGGTGCTACGGTTGCATATTATTATGGTAGTCCATTATTTGCAATTTTTGTTGGAGGTCTCTCAGGGCTTATTCTTTCAGTTTTGCATGCCATTTTTACTATTTTTTTTAAATCAGATCAGATAATAACTGGTATGGCTATTAATTTTTTGGGACCAGCTATTGCTATGTTGTTTGGAACTTTTATTTTTGGTTCTGCTTCAACTCCCCCAATAAACATTAAGTTGCCCATACTTTTTGACGGAGTTTTAGATAAAAAGTCTTTTATATTTCAGATTTTTGGTAAAAGATATTCACTCTATATTGCAATTATGTGTGTTATTCTTTTTCATGTTATGTTTAAATATACTAAAATTGGACTTAGAATTAAAGCCAGTGGTGAGGAGCCAGAAGTTTTAGAATCCCTTGGGGTTAATGTGATTATGATTAGGTTTTTTTGTGTTCTTCTAAGTGGATTATTTGCAGGAGTTGCTGGAGCGGTGATCTCTACTGTGATTGCTTCAAGTTATATGCAAGGAATTATTGGTGGGCAAGGTTTTATTGCCATTGTTATGGTAATTTTTGGGAATTGGCAACCTTTTGGAATTTTGATGGGTAGTTTTTTATTTTCTTTTATAAGAACCTTAGTTGTTATGATTTCTCAAATTTCCTTTTTATCTTTAAAGGTTCCTTTTAAGATATTAATCATTTTACCTTATGTTGTTGTGATTCTAAGTCTTATGTTCCTTTCAAAAAATAATTATGCTCCTAAAGCCTTAGGTTTACCTTATAAAAAAGATTGATTTTTATTTTTATTTCTTTTAAGATACAGGTGGAATTATTTAGGGTTTATTTGGGAATTATATTTTTTGATATAAAGTTATGAAGGATATCTACTTAATTCTTATATTTGTTAAATTAATTAAGTGAGTGATTAATTTACGAGGTAGTTTTATGTTAAAAATTAAGCACAGATTTGTTGGATTTTTATTTTTATGTTTATTGATAACCATATTGTTTTTTTCTTTAATTTTTAAGTTTGTTTTGAGTAATCGTTTAGAACGTTATTATAAGCAACTTACAAGAGCTCAAGCAAGACGAGCTGCTTTTGCTATGCAGGCTTTGTTAGATACGTTTTATATAGTAATTGATGGAGCAAGTTCCAATTTAGCCCTTGAGACCATGGATGAGTATTCGTCTATTAAAAATGGTGGGCATATGTTTTCAGAGGTCGAATTAGACAGGCTTAGAGAGAATTCCCAAATAGTTCTTGATTCTGTAAAGGGGCATAAAAGATATCGTGATCGGTTGTATGATATATTGTGGAATTTAAAGCTCGATACTGTTTATGAAGAATTTGCATTTCTAGATTTTGAAGGTAAAGTAATTGTTACTACAAGACATGCGAATAATATGGATTTTGGTCAGTCTGAGGCAAATACTGAGTATTTTAAAAAATCTGTAGAAGAGTATAATAAAAGTAAATTAAGTTTTATTGGCTGGTATTCTGGTCTTATTGAGGGGATAGCAGGAGAGGTTGCTGTTAGATCCTACTATGAGGATAAAAAGGCTTCTGCCATAGTTGTTCCTGTGTATTCAGCAGAAGATAAAGTGTTTCTTGGCTATTTGATAGGTTATTTACTTGATGATATTATAAGGGATAAATTAGATAGAGCTAGATTTGGTTTTTATAATAGAGGAAATTTATTTTATTTAGATCCATATAATAATCTTGTTAATCCTTTAATAGAATATAATGAGAGCTCTAAGCTTAGTGCTCAATTTGTTGATGTTTTAAAGGATACATTGTCCAAGCCCCCTAGGCAATCTATTGTGTCAACTGAGGTGCCAGTTTATCAGATTGAGAAAGCGTATCTTCCAGAGATGGGGTTGTATAACTATTATGCCATATTGCCTATTAGCAGTGAGCTTGGAGAGAATAGTGGAATTCTTGTTGCCAGAATCCCTTATGAGGATATTCATGGGGTTATTGACAGTTTAGCTTTGAAATTTATTGTAAGCTCTGTCTTAGGCATTATCATATTGGTTGTGATTCTTTCAATGAGGGTAGAGAGAATTATTAGTTCTAGGTTAAATTTGATTCGGAATTTAGTAAAGGAGATAGTCCAAGGGAATTTAGATAAAGATTATATCATTGGTAATGATAAGTATTCTGATGAGCTTAGTTCATTGGGTTTACAAATTATTAAAATGAGAAATGCAATTGCGGATGCTATTGCAAGTGTTCTAAAGAATATTAATTATGTTAATAAGGCAAGTGTTGAAGTTGCTAATTCAAGTCAAAGTTTAAGTTCTAGTGCATTACAGCAAGCGTCAACACTTGAAGAAATGTCAGCTAACATTGAACAGATATCAGCTGGAGTTAAGATGAGTGCTAATAATTCCCAAGAAACAGAACGAATTGCTTTAATTACTAATGAGAGTGCCCAAGTAGGGGGTAAGGCTGTTGAAGAATCTGTTGTGGCTATGCAGGCTATTGTTGAGAAGGTTAGTGTTATTGAAGAGATAGCTAGAAAAACTAATTTGCTTGCGTTAAATGCAGCTATTGAAGCTGCAAGGGCTGGGGAGGAAGGCAAGGGATTTGCTGTTGTAGCAAGTGAGATTAGAAAGCTTGCTGATCTTAGCAAGGAGTCTGCTCTTGAGATTGGCGAATTAGTTGAAGAGAATTCTAGATTGGCAACGGAAGCTGGATTGATATTTAAGGATATGTTACCTGAGATAGAAAAGACTACCAATCTTGTGAAGAGGATTTCTGAAGGAAGCTACAAACAAAATGAGCAAATTATGCATTTTAAAATGGCCCTTGATCAGGTTGGAGAAGTCGTTCAAGCTTCAGCATCAAGCAGTGAAGAGCTTTCAAGTATGGCTGATCGAATGCTTGAAAAGGCAAAAGAGCTCAGACAGGTAATATCTTTTTTCAAAGTTAAAGATTCTGAGGGTGATTCTTCTGATGCATTTAACGATGCAGATGATGGTTTTGTGGCTGGGAGTCTTACCACTTTAAATGTGGAGAGTAATCCATCTTTAGGAGATAGGCAAGATGATATACATGGTGATTCAAATGTAAGTTATAAGCCTATTAATAAAAGGGTAGATCCTAAGAAAGCTATTGATGTTGTTGATAAGGATTTAGATTTTGATGAGGACTTTTCAGATTTTTAGAATTTATTTTTGTAAGAGGTGGTTAGTGTATGAAACTGAAGCTGAAAGTTAGGATATTACTTATTGTTAGTATTCTTATATCGATTTTTATTTCTGTATTATTTTTCGTATTTGGGATGACGATTAATTCTAGCTTAGTAGAGCAGCAGTTAGATCTTATGGAAAATCTTATTGGCAATGTCAAAAATTCTGTAACCATATATCTCTCATCAATGGAAGAGAGGGTTAAAATTAATTCAATGTATTTAGACTCTTCAGATAGATTTGAATCTATTGCTAAAAGTAAGCCTAAGAGAATAGAGGCTATTTTAGATCAAATTGAGATCTTGCTTAAGACAGGCAGAGGTAGCAACTTGATGATAACTAATAATAAAGGCGAGATAATATTTACTACTGCTGTTAAAGATAATAGTGATTATGGCATTTCTATTGCAGATAAGGGATATTTTGTTAATTTAAGGAGCACTAGTTCTGTTTATAACTCTTCTGTTCTTTTGGCAGATTCTGGGTCTGTTGAAGAGGTTTTGATGAAGGATATTTCTAAGATTAGGAATAAGGCGGGACAAATTCCTTATTTATTAATAGGCGTTCCTTTAAGAGATCATGATACCAATGATATTTTTGGTTATTTTATGATCTTTTATGCTACCGATTATCTTTATAATTCATTTAAAGGTATTGTTTTTGGAACATTAGGCAGTGGTCGGGCTATGGTATTTGACAAAACGGGTTCATTTCTTGTCCATCATACTTGGTTTCCTGGCGATAACTTAGTTGGTATTAATCCTTACTATGATGACGTCATTAAGAAGACTTCTGAAGATTTAATACAGAAAAATAAAGAAATTAGTGTAGGACGTTATGTTGACCCTCTTGACACCGCATATATTGGACTTGCTCAAAAGATAAAATGTAAATTGTCTAATATGTCATTTATAGTATATTTGAGAGTTAAGGAAAAAGATTTTTATTATATGTCTAGACTTACTACTGTAATTTTGGGGGTAAGTTTTATAGTTACTTTAGTTGTTCTTGGAGGGGTTACTATTTATCTTGTAGGTAAACTTAGTGCTGTTTTAAATGGAATTTTAAGTTACTCCGGAAGACTTGCTTCTGGAGATTTTACTGTTTCAAATTATTCTTTAGAGTGGAAAACTTTAGAACTTTGTGGATTATATGAAAATTTGGAGCTTTTAAGATCTAACTTTTCATCTGTTGCTAGAGGAGTTGTTGAGAACCTTGATTATCTTTATGAAAATGCAATTCAGATAGCAAATGCGAGTCAGAATTTAAGTTCAGGAGCAGTTGAACAAGCATCTACATTAGAAGAGATGACAGCAAATATTGAGCAGATATCCCAAGGTGTTATTGAGAATACCGATAATGCTTCTACTACTGAGAGTATTGCTGTTAACACTAATGAGAAAACCCGTGATGGACATCAATCTGTTGTTAAAGCTATTGAGGCGATGGAAGTTATTACAGATAAAATAAGTGTTATTGATGAGATAACAAGGCAAACCAATTTACTTGCTTTAAATGCTTCTATTGAAGCTGCTAGAGTAGGGGATAAGGGTAAGGGATTTGAAGTTGTAGCTGCTGAGGTTAGGAAGCTTGCTGATCAGAGCAAGGAGTCTGCTAGAGAAATTATTGATATTGCACATAAGAGTTTGACTATTGCAAGTAAAGCAGGTAATAATTTTGAGCAGATTGTTCCTGGGATGGAGAAAACAGCTGGGCTTGTTAAGAATATTACTCGTGAGAGTTCTAATCAGAGTAATCAGATTGGACAATTTAAGAATGCAATAGAACAAGTTAGTCAATTGGTTCAAACAACAGCATCAAGTAGTGAGGAACTCTCAGCAATGTCTGATAGAATGTTGGAGAGTGTTAAACATTTAAAGGAATCCGTAGATTACTTTAAGATTGATAAATAATTTATAGGGATATTTAAATTATCCCTATAAATGATGATATTAAAAATATATGTTTTTATGTTAGGGTTTGAAGGATTTGAGCTCCACCCAGGCACTCATCTTCTTGATAAAATATGCAAAATTGTCCCGGTGAGATTCCATAGTCTTTTTCTTCTAAGTCAACTTTTATAATGTCGTTTTTTAACATTTCTATTTTGCATTTTATTTTTTTTTCTCCATGTCTTATTTTGGCGCTTAAGTCGATATTATTTACTGGCTTATTTATCCAGTTTGTTTTGTGAACTAAAAATTGGTGTTTTCCTTGTGCCAGGTAATTTACACTGTTTGAGATATAAATAATGTTATTTTGAATATCCTTTTCTGTGACAAACCATGGCCCGTGGCTGAGTTTGATGCCTTTTCTTTGTCCAATTGTAAAAAACCAATATCCATTATGTGTTCCAAGTATTTTGCCCGTTTCTTGTTCGATTATATTACCTTTAAGTTCTCCCAAGTGGTATTTTATAAATTCATCATATTTGATTTTTCCAAGAAAACAGATCCCTTGACTGTCTTTTCTGTTTTTATTAGGCAAATCTATTTTGTGTGCTATTTGTCTTATTTCAGTTTTTAATAAGTCTCCTAATGGAAAATGCAATTTTGATATTTGTTCTCTAGAGAGATGGGATAAGAAATAGCTTTGATCTTTTATTTTATCTTTAGCTTGTTTAAGTATGTAATGATTATTTTTGTTTTCTATTTTGGCATAGTGTCCTGTGACAATTAAATCGTAATGTTCGTTGATCTTGTCAAAGAATGCACCAAATTTTATTCTTTGATTGCAAAATATATCTGGACTTGGGGTATTTCCGATTTTTAGTTCTTCAATAGCATAAGTTACTACTCTTTTGTAATATTCATCTTGCAAGCTGATGATTTCATATGGTACATTGAATTTTGTACACACAGCTTCTACATAATTAATATCTTCTTCCCAAGGACACTCTCCAATATAAGAAAGTTCATCTTCAAGCCAAATTTTGAGATAATAACATTTTATATTCTTATATCCTTTTTGTATCATTGTATAAAGAGCTACAGAGCTGTCTACGCCACCAGATAGAAGTACTGCTATTTTCATGATTTGCGTCTCCTTTCAATATTATATTGAACTTTGCTGTTTTTATGATCTATAGTATAATACTTGGCAATCATTTTTTTTAATTGGAGGAAATCGATGAGAGTAGGTATTAGTGATATTAGAGTTTTTTTACCTTTAAATTATTTAAATTTTAATGTTCTTTTAAGCAATTCTTTATATAAGTCTGATGGGATTTTTTTTAAGAAATTTAATAGAGCAATTGATGCAACCCTTCAGAAGGCATTTAGATTTACAAGTCCTAATGAAGACAGTGTTACAATGGCTAGTTCTGCTGTTAAGCTAATTTTTGATAATAATAATCTTAAGTTAGATAAGATGAGGATATTTTTAGGCGGAACTGAGACGGGGGTGGATTATTCAAAGTCAATCTCATCTTATGTCTATGGGGCTTTGAAGTTGGCTGGCATTGATTTAAAAAATAATTTCTTGACTTTTCAAGCTCAGCATGCATGTGCAGGTTCTGCGCTTGCTTTGCACAGTGCCGCAAGTATTTTGAGTCAGTTAGATAGGTCTGAATATGGCATAGTATTCTCTAGTGATATTGCACATTATAATAATCTTACAACAGCAGAGATTACTCAAGGGGCTGGAGCAACAGCAGTACTTATCGAACAAAATCCAAAAGTTTTATCTATTAATTTGTCTGAATTTGGGGTTTATACTGATGATGTTGATGATTTCTTTAGACCATTTGGAAGTCTTGAGGCTAAGGTAAAGGGACGTTATTCTATTGAATGCTATAATAAGGCAAATGAAGAAGCTTTAGCAGATTTTGCATATAAGAAAAATATGAGTATTAAGGATTTATTTTCTAACTATAGATTTATTTTGCATGTACCTTTTGCAAAAATGCCTATAGATTCAATGCATTATGTTTTAAAGAAATATTATAGTGAAGATGAATCTGAGCGAAATGCTTATTTAGAATCAATAGACTTTTATGATTCTGTTGAGGCTTCTAAGGAAGTGGGAAATTTATATACAGGGTCGATATTTTTATCTTTAATGTCTTATTTGAAACGAGTATTTGCAAAAAAGGATATTAGTGGGGAGAAAATACTTTTTTGTTCTTATGGATCTGGTAATATTATGGTTATTTATGAGCTTACAGTTGAAGATCATGCTCAATATGTTGTTAAGACTTGGGATATTGATAAAATACTCTCAGTAAGGCATAATGCAAGCTTTGATGAGTATAGAGATTTTTTTGAAAATAAGATCGCGCCAGGTGAATCCCAAGGCTTCTATTTAAAGGAAATTAGAGAGGATGGATACCGAGTTTATGGGTATCGAGCCTAATATATTAAATAATAAAAAACGACAGATTGAAATTTGTTTAAATAAAGAAGATGTTAGCAAGAGTGATAATCTTTTAAATTTTGTTAATTTAAAGCATGATGCACTCAGTGAGCTTGATTTTTATGAGATAGATACAAGTGAGAGTATATTTGGTTATGATATTGCTATGCCTATTTTTATCTCATCAATGACAGGGGGTATTCAAGAGGGCAATAAACTGAATAAGTCTCTTGTTAAGATTGCAAATAGCTTAAGAATTCCAATGGGTCTTGGATCTTTTAAGCTTATATTTAAATATCCTGAATATATTAAATATTTCGCCTTAAGGAAGTATGCTGATAATATTCCTTTATTTTCAAATATTGGTGCTATTCAGTTAAGAGAATTTGGAATATTTAAAGTAATTGAGATAATTAAGAAGCTCGAGGTTGATGCCATAATTGTGCATTTAAATTCAGGCCAGGAATTAATGAATTCAAGAGGTGATCGAAATTTTAAAGGAATTAAGGATTCAATTGCTAGGCTTTGTGATGCATCAAATTTACCAGTCATTGTTAAAGAAACAGGTTTTGGGATTTCACCGGGTTGTGTTATCAGTTTACTAGATCTTGGAGTGTCTTATGTTGATCTTGCTGGTAGTGGTGGAACTAACTGGGTTTTGGTCGAAGGAATTAAAGAAGAAAATTTGAATGTTGCGTCTTGTTTTTCTAATTGGGGCATATCTTCAGTTTTAACATTACTTAGTATTAAGGATTCTTTTAAAGATAGGATTTTTGCATCAGGAGGATATGAGACGGGAATAGATATCGCTAAAGGCATTGCTCTTGGGGCTAAGTTGGTGGGTATTGCATCAGCCATTCTTAGAGCTTTTTATGCGGGAGGTGAGGATGCCTTATATAAACTTTTAAAAGATTATGAATATGTTTTAAAGATGTCTATGCTTTTAAGTAATAGTAAAAATTTGGTACAGTTTAGGTTAAATAAATATTTCTTAAGTCATCCGTTGTCGTTTAATGTTAAGAGTTTTAAGGATTTTTATGAGACTTAGTGAGAATTTTAGAAATAAAAATATTTCAGATAAAAGACAAGAGATAAAGAGTATTTTAAAATTGAATCCTTGCGATTTTTTTTATGATTCTGTTGATGAGAATTTTCTTTGTCACATGATAGAGAATTATGTTGGGTATTTATCCTTGCCCATTGGCATTGTAAAAAATTTGAAGGTAAATGGAAAGTATTATGCTGTACCTATTGCTACAGAGGAATCTTCAGTTATTGCCGCATTAAATTTTGCAGCTAAGATTCTTGAGAGCGCTAATTTAAGTTATTCTGTGGGTGAAGTGTTAGGTATTGCTCAAGTTTATATAAGAACAGATAAAGATTTAAGTGATATGCTCCTTAGTCTTTTTGAAAAAATTGATCTTTGGTCTAAGCCTCTTTTGCATAATATGGAGCTTAGGGGTGGCGGATTTAGAAGGCTTTCGACTAAGTTTATTAAGGAAATTGGTATTCAAAAATTAAATATTTATGTAGATGTTTGTGATGCTATGGGTTCAAATTTGCTGAATTCGGTAGCTGAAAGGGTGGCTCATCATATTACTTTGGAGTTTGGATATGAGTGTGTTTTAAAAATTTTAAGCAATGATTCAAATGATTTTGTTATAAAAGCTAATTTTAAATTAAATGTTAATGCTTTGCTTAAAGATAATGAAGAATCTTTGGCTTTGGCTCAAAATATATCTCTTATTTCTAAGATAGGATTTTTTGAAGAGGAACGTGCTGTTACTAATAATAAAGGTATTATGAATGGCATAACGGGTTTATGTGTCGCTACACTTAATGATACAAGGGCTCTTGCTGCATGCATACATAAGTTTGCCTCAAGAAGTGGTAGATATTTACCTCTTAGCAAATTTTATATTTCTGATGAAAATTTAATTGGAGAGATTGAATTGCCTTTACAAGTTGGAGTTAAAGGAGGTTCAGCTAGTTCTCATGAAGCAGCTATATTGAGCTTTAAGATTATGGGAATTGATTGCAAAGAGGAATTTATGGGTATTCTCTCTTGTGTTGGTCTTGCAAGTAATTTTGCGGCTTTAAGAGCACTTGCTCTTGATGGAATTCAAAGAGGGCATATGAAACTTCATGTTAATAAGATTTTATATCTTCTTAAAAGGGATTATAATCTTTCAAGTGATGAGATAGAAAAAATATTATTGAAAATGAGTGACAGTGGAATTTATTCTCTTGATTTTGCTCTTAAACTTTTAAAGGATTTGCGAGTGTAGTGTGAAGATTAGATGTAAGGCAAATCCTAGTTTGGCGTTAATTAAGTATTGGGGCAAGAGAGATAAATTTTTGAATATTCCAGCTACTTCAAGCATTGCCGTAAGTGTTGATAAATTTTATTCAATAAGCGAACTTGAATTATCATGTAAGGATGAAATAATTTTAAATTCAAGGGCTATTGTATTACAAGAGAGGGAAATAAATTTTTTTAATTATGCAAGGAAAATTTTAAATGAGCCAAATGTTGGATTTAGGGTAATTAGTGAAAATAATTTTCCAACAGCCGCAGGACTTGCAAGTTCAAGCTCTGGGTTTGCATCTATTGCTGCTTGTATTTTAAGATATTTTAATCAATATTCCCATCAAAAAGCTTCACAGCTTGCAAGAATAGGCTCAGCTTCAGCGGCAAGAGCTATTTATGGTGGATTTACCTTTTTAAAGGAAGGGGCCAGGAGTGCATTTCAGTTAAATAATTTTAATTATTTTAATGATTTGTGCATAATATTTGCTATAGTTGATAGCAGAAAAAAAGATATGTCTTCAAGGGCTGCCATGGAGATTTGCAAGCAGGAGAAATTTTATTGGGATGCTTGGATTAAGTCTAGTCGAAATATATTTAAAGAAGCTTTATTTTTTTTGTTAAAAGGAGATTTTAACGAATTTGGTCTTAAGATTGTAAAAAGTTATCAGTGTATGTTTGCTTTAATGTTATCATCTTCCATTATTTATTTTAAAAGTAATACTATAGAGTTAATAAAGTATATTGCTGCTCTTAGAAGTAGAGGTATTTCTGTTTTTGAAACGATGGATGCTGGGCCACAGGTTAAGGTGTTGTGCCTAAAGAAAGATTTGGAATTAGTTTTAACTGAACTTACTAGCAATTTTAGAGATGTTGATTTTATTGTTTCAAGGATTGGAAGTGGTTTGGAATGGATATAATTAATTTTTCAGTGCCTGGTAATTTACTTTTAATGGGTGAATATTTTATTTTGGAAGAAAATGGTCTTGGACTTGCAATTGCAATCAAAGAAAGAGCTTATTTTTCTTTTAAACAAAGTGATACTTGGCGTTTTTTTGCTAAAAAAACCAAAATTGATAATTTTACTTTAATAGAAAATAATGATGATTTTGTTTTTAGGATGTTTAGATATTTAAAACAGAAATATTTTGCTAATTTAGAAGATTTTCCCTTTGATGTTTATATTGATACAAGTAATTTTTTTTTAAATAGTGGCGTCAAAAAAGGATTTGGTTCGAGTGCTGTTGTTGCTGTTGGGATTGTATGTGGAATTTTTTTGATTTTAAATGATATTAATTATTTTGTTAAAGATAAAATTTTTATGTATTGTCTAGAAGCTTACAGACATGCTCAGGGAGGTATGGGTAGTGGATATGATATTGCTACGAGTCTTTTTGGCGGCGTTGTTAGGTTTAGAGGAGGAGATTCTCCTACGTATGAACTTTTAGATAAAATATGTTTTGATAATTTTTATTTAATGCAAGGTTTAAATCCAGTTAAGACTACTAGTTCGATTATTAAATATAATGAACATAGGTCTTATTTAATGAGTTTTATGGAAGACCTTAATATTGTAATGGAAGAAATTATTCTTAATGCTAGTAATTTTTCTGGTTGTTTGCTGCCTAGTTTGAAGTTGGCAAAAGATATAGGATTAGAAATTGGAAGGAGAATAGGCATTTCTGCTGATTTGCCCTTAAGTCTTTCTTATCTTGAAAAGGAATGCACCTTTATTAAGGCTTTGGGTGCTGGAAATGAAACTTTTTTAGTTTATAAGCCGAATTTTGAAGTTTTTAAACAATTTAATATTGAACCAATAAATCTAGATTTAGATGGTGTTAAATTTCAGTAGATGTTTATAATAAAAAAACCTTCTAAAATATTATTCTTAGGCGAACATAGTGCCGTTTATGGTTTTCCAGTAATTGGTGCTACGATACCTCTTTATATGCACTTAGTTTATACCTTTTCTGCTTCTTGGAGGTACTTGGGAGTACCTTCTTTAAAAATAGATGAGGTAATACATTTTATTAATAAAAGGTTTAATAAAGTTAGGCCCATTGAATTTTTAATTTTTTCTCAAATTCCAGTTGGACTGGGATTTGGTTCTTCTGCCAGTCTTAGTTTATGTTTTGCTGAATATATTGTAAGTCATGATGAATATAGTACTTACGATAAAATTTTGCTGGCAAGGGAAATTGAAAATATTTTTCATGGCAGGTCTTCTGGTATGGACGTTTTGCTTGTTGAGTTAGATGGAACTTTTTATTTAGAGAGTCGAAATGGTGCTTTAAGTTATCTAAGAATATCATTTTGTAATTTTTACTTTTTAATTGGAGCAGTTAGAAGGGAATGTGCAACAAATGAAATAATATCTGATTTGAGCTATAGGATTTCTCTTGATAATGATCAATTTGAAATTATTAAAAAACTTGGTTGGATTGCTAGGGATTCTTATGTTGCTTTTGAGAAACGAGATATTGCTTTATTGGCGAATAATATGAATGTTGCAAATAATTGTTTAAATTCTTTGGGTTTATCTTCAGGTGTACTTGATTATGTAATAGAGAGAGGTAGAAAATTTAAGGCTCTTGCTGGTAAATTGAGTGGTGCTGGTAGGGGTGGGGCTTTTATTTTACTTTTTCAAAATAAGAATGAAGCTAGCTTGTGTTTAGAGGAATTGAATAAGGATTTAGATAAGAATAATATTGATTTGATTTTTAAACTTAAAATATTTAAGTGTTAAACTATATTAAAGACATATTAGAGAGAAATGTTTTTGTGAGGCTAAGGAATTGTATTTTATGTAGTGTCTTATAGTAACTTAAATAAAATTAATAAAATTACCATGGAACCTTTAATTTACGCCTTAGCTAGATTTTCCAACAGTAAAGAGAGCAAAAAGCACGCTTTTAACCATTCTGAATAAAATGATTTTGGGTTCAGAGGGATTCGAACCCCCGACATCCTGCTTGTAAGGCAGGCGCTCTGACCAACTGAGCTATGAACCCTTTTAATACTGAAAAACATTATATAAAATAAATTTGATTTATGTCAATTTATTTAAAATTTTTCCCCGAAAAGGACTACGAATATATTTTTTTTGTCTTGTGTTCGTAGTACGTACCCTCCCATTTTGCTTGTGTCTTTGTTTAAAAGGGCTTCTTTGTGTTTCTGACTATTAAGCCAGGCCCCCGTTACATCTTGGACATCTAGTCCTGATGCTAAAATTTCTCTTATCCTGCAAAAATATTTATCATATTTTTTAACTCTTTGCATAGGAGTTGTGCCAAAGAGTGTATGAGTTAATACTTTGTTTTTATTAAGATTGATTGCATATTCTTTTGCCACTATCTCAAGAGTTTTATCTATTTCTAGATGTTTTAAATTTAAATCACCTCTTAATTTATGGATTGATGAGTAAAGAAATTTTAGGTCTTCATTTATACCTAAGAGTGTAAATTGACTTGTAAAAATTAAAATAATGCAAATAAATTTTTTTTGCATAGTGAGCCTACTTATACTAAAATAATGTTATTATAACATATATCTAGTTATTTTTTAAATAGGAGCGTAATATGTCAAATCATTTAAGTTATTTAAAGAAGGATGATTTAGATAAAATAAATTTAAAACTTCAAGAATTGTTAGCAGGACTTCATGTTTTTTATGCTAATTTGAGAGGTATCCATTGGAACATAAAGGATATTAATTTTTTTGTGATTCATAAAAAAACTGAGAAACTTTATGATTATGTTGCAGAGGTGATCGATATTATAGCTGAGAGGTCTAGAGCGCTTGGATATGATTCTGAGTTTAGATGTTCTGAATTTATTAAGAAATCATTTATTAATGAGATTAGTTTAGATGAAACTTCAAGTCTTATGCCTTCAATTAGTAGTATTGTTTCTAATCTTAAAGATATTCTTAAAAATATATCTGATACAAGATGTTTTATTGATGGTACATCTGATTATGGGACAGCTAATGTTTTAGATGATATTATTGTTTCTTTTGAAAAGTATTTATGGATGTACAGTTCTTTGTTAGGTGGTTGCGGGTGTGCATTATTGCATAAGATGGAGCATTGTGAGAAAGGTTACGTTAGTTGATCTTATGATATGATATAAAAATAATTTTAATATTTTTTTGTATGCATTAATTAAGTATAATTATGATCTAATTGAAAAAAGCTATAGCAGAATCTATAGCTTTCATAGTGTTTGAGGGATTTATGGAAATTAGAAATATTGGGATTATGGCACATATTGATGCTGGTAAGACTACTACTACAGAAAGAATTATATATTATACTGGTAAGACTCATAAAATAGGCGATGTTGATTCTGGTAATACTGTTACTGATTGGATGACGCAAGAACAAGATAGAGGTATTACAATTAGCTCTGCTGCTATTACTTGTTATTGGAAGGATCATCAAATAAATATTATTGATACTCCTGGGCATGTTGATTTTACAGCTGAAGTTGAAAGGTCTCTTCGTGTTCTTGATGGTGGTATTGTTGTCTTTAGTGCTGTTGATGGAATTCAGGCACAAACCGAAACTGTTTGGAGACAAGCATCAAAGTATGGTATTCCAAGGCTTGCTTACGTTAACAAAATGGATCGCGTAGGAGCTAATTTTTTTAAAGTAGTTGAGGATATAAGGAATAAATTTGGTATAGTTCCAATAGTTTTACAAATTCCAATTGGCAGTGAAAATAACTTTGAAGGAGTTATAGATATTATTCGCAATAAAGAATTGCATTTTGAACTTAGAGATGGCAAGCCTATTGTGCTTGAGGATGTGGTTCGTGAGGAGTTTGTTGAGAATGTTAAAATTTTTAAGGAAAATTTAATAGATTCTCTTAGTAATTTTAGTGAAAGGATTACTGAGCTTTTTCTTGAAAATTCTGTTATTGATGATTCCCTTATAATTGAAGAGATTAGAAGATGTACTATTAGTGGTTTTATTATTCCTGTTTTGATGGGAACTAGTCTTAAAAATATTGGTATAGAGCCTTTAATTGATGCGATTGTGGATTACCTTCCAAGTCCTTTTGAAAAAAAAATTAATGCGTATTCTTTAAAAACGGATAGAAGTGTGTCAATTGAGCCTAAAGATGAGAAAAGGTTATCCGCACTTGTGTTTAAGGTTCAATATTTTAGTGCAATTGCTGCACATCTTTATTTTATTAGGGTATATTCAGGAGAGCTAAGTTCGTCTAAAAGGGTTCTTAATATTGCTAAGAATAAACGTGAGAAATTTACAAGGATTTTTCGGGTTTTTTCAAATAAAAATGAGCAAATCGATGAAGTTAAAGCAGGAGATATTGGGGCAGTTATTGGGCTTAAATATTCTATAACGGGAGATACTCTTGTTGAAGAGGGAAATGAGATTATGCTTGAGCCCTTGGTATTCCCAGAGCCAGTTGTCTTAATATCTATTGAGCCAGAGAGAGCATCTGATGATGGTAGGCTTAAAGAAGTCCTTGAAATTATTACTAAAGAAGACCCTACGTTTAGTTATAAGGAAAGTAAGGAAACGGGGCAATTATTGGTGTCTGGAATGGGTGAATTACATCTTGAGATTATTGTTATGAGGATTAGAGATGATTTTAAACTTAATGTTTATACAGGTAAACCCCAAGTAAGCTATAGAGAGAGTTTAAGTGTTACAGTTAATGATGTGTTTGAATTTGTTAATATGTTTGCAGGTAAGGAACTTAATTTAAAAATTGGGATGATTGTTAGTCCTTTGATGAGAGGCGAGGGAAATAAAATTGAGTTTGAGTGTAATGTTGAACCTTTGTTTAAAGCTGCAATATTAAGGGGTATTACTTCTTCCTTTTCAAGTGGCATTATTGGGTATCCGATTATTGATGTGGGGGTTAAGATTACTTCATTAGATTATGATAAATCTAAGGTCAATGAGTCTGTCATTGAGTCAATAGCAGGTCTTGCTTTTAATGAATTTTTTAAAAGGGCAAATCCTATTAAGCTTGAACCAATAATGATATTAGAAATTAGAACTCCTATTGAATATACTGGGGAGGTTGTCTCTACATTAAATTTTGTTGGTGGTATGATTCATTCTATTAGTAACATTGAGGATTATGAGATAATAAAAGCCGAAGCAGCTTTTGAAAAACTTTTCGGATATACTTCTATTTTAAGAAGTGCTACTAAGGGCAGAGGAGTTTTTACTATGGAATTTTCATATTTTAAAGAAAAATGTGAGTGATTATTTTAAAAATGTTGTTAGAGTAATTTGTGCATAAATTTATGTCTTGAAGCTATATGATACATGTTTTATATTTTATTTTTTGCTGTTTTTTTAAGTTTTAGCGGTTTTGTCCTTTAGTTAGTTAGCTTTAAAGTTTGTATTTTAATACTTTGTTGGATTATTTCAAAAATTAATAAATATAAGATATTTTTTGTTATTAAAAAAGATTCTTTTTGTCTTGTAAGTGCTACTAGAATATTAGGATGATTTTTTGATATTATGTCTTATTATTAATATTTTTTTATTTTAAAAATAAAGGAGGTTGTGTTATGCAGGGTGAGAACATGGTTTCAATTAGAGGTGGTAATAGAAAAAAAATACTCCTTAGTTTGAAGAATATGCAGTATTCAAGGACAGATCTGGCTCGTAAATTAGCATTGACGAATGCGGCTGTGACTATTCTTACTAATCATATGATCAAGGAGAATATTTTAGTTGAAGTTGGTTCGAAGGAATCAGGCATCAAAAAGCATGGGCGAAAAGAAATACTTCTTGATATCAATAAAGATTTTGCATATTCAATGGGGGTAATTATTTCAAGTAATTATTTTCAAATAGGAATTGCAAACCTTAAATGTGAGGTTTTAATAAGTGAGATTTATTCTTTTGAACCACCGGTTAGCGCTTATGAGATCTTGGAAAAAATTAAAGATCACATGATTGAGATTATCTGGAAACATAATTTTTCAAGGGATAAATTTATCGGATTGGGATTTAGTATTACTGGTATCATTAAGGATAAGGAATCTGGCATTGTTAATGATAGTCATGGTGCATGGATTGAGAAGGATGTACCTGTTAAGGCTATATTAGAAGAATATTTTTCACTTACCGTATATCTTGAGAGTTATGTTAAAAATCTTTCTCTTGCTGAATTTATGGGTAAGAATGTAGATAACATTATGTTTTTCGATTATACAGATACCGCTGAGCTTTCTATATGGTCTGATGGTAATGTTTATTCTGGATTTAATAATAAATCTGGTATGGTTAGTCATATGGTGATTGATTATGGAGGAGAGAAGAATTGTCCTACATGTGGAAATAAGGGGTGTGTTAATATGTTAATATCTAATTTTGCACTTCAGCGTTTAATTTCAAAAGAGTTTATGAATGGAGAGATTCCTGAGCTTTATGACAAATATGAGGGTAGGCTTAAAAAAGTTACGATATATGATATTTTTGCTCTCCATGATAAATATGAATTTATACATAAAATAATGGAAGATACAGTAAAATACTTGGCAATAGTTATTATCAATATTCAAAGGGTGCTTGATTTTAATTATTTAGTGCTTTATGGGCAAAGTTTTAAACTTAAGAGTTTTTTTGACTTATTAAAAGAAGAAATAAAGAGGTTGAATAAAGAGAGTATAATATTGAAGCTTAGTTCTCTAGACACTGAAGTATCTGTCGTTGGACCTGCTTCTAGTGTTATATTCAATAAATTCTATTTGACAGGGGGAGATATTGATTAATATTTCCTTTTTTTGTATTGTATATTTTGTAGGATTTTGACAAATGAAGGTGATTTTTAGTGTTTGAGAAGTTAGGTGCAGGTTTTAGAGATTTTGTTAAGTATGTATCTGGGAAATCTGTGATAAATGAAAAAAATATTGAAGATGCTATTGACACTATTAAGGATGCCTTAATTGAAGCTGATGTTAATTTAAGAGTTGTAAGACGTTTTGTAAATTCTGTTGCCGAAGAGGCAAAGGGAATTAAGGTTTTAAGAGATGTTGATCCCAAGTCTCAGTTTGTTAAGATTGTTAATGATAAACTTGTAAATTTTCTGGGTGATAAGCATTCCGAGCTCATTTTAAACCCCGTTAACAAATTGTCATGTATTCTGATGCTTGGTCTTCAGGGTTCTGGTAAGACTACAACATGTGCAAAACTTGCGATGCGGCTTAAATCAGAGAATCGAAAAGTTCTTCTTGTCGCTGCAGATACTTTTAGAGCAGCAGCAGTTGATCAGCTAAGAGTTTTGGGTGAGCAAATTGGTATTTCTGTTTTTGCTATTGAGAGTGAGAATGATCCTATTAAGGTTGTAAAAAAGTCCATTGAATATGCCAAAGTGGAGCTTTTTGATACTGTAATAGTAGATACTAGAGGGCGTCTTGAGGTTGAAGATTTATTGCTAAAAGAGATAAAAAAGATTAAGGATATTGTGACCCCTACGGAAACAATATTAGTTGCAGATGCAATGACAGGTCAGGTGGCTGTAAATATTGCTAAAGAATTTAATGAGAGTGTTGGGATTACGGGTGTAATTTTTACAAAATTTGATTCTGATGCTAGGGGCGGTGCAATACTTTCGCTTAAGACTATTTGTGGAGCTCCCATTAAATTTGTTGGAGTTGGAGAGAGGCCTGAGGATCTTGATATTTTTTATCCAGATAGAGTTGCTTCACGAATTCTTGGCATGGGAGATGTTGTTAGTCTTGTTGAGAAAGCCCAAAGTGTTATAGATAAAGAAGAAGCCTTAAGACTTGAAGAGAAAATTAGAAAAGCTAATTTTAGTTTTGAAGATTATTTAAATCAATTTAAGTATATGCGTAATATGGGTGGGATTTCTAGTTTGATGGGAATGCTTCCAGGCGTTTCACCAGAAATGTTAGGTCGTGGTATCAATGAGAGAGAACTTAAAAGGGAAGAGGCAATCATCCTTTCTATGACTAAAAAAGAGAGGGTAAATCCTGTCATTTTAAATAGTCCTTCAAGGAAGAAAAGAATAGCTTTGGGAAGTGGGACAACAGTTTTTGAGGTAAATAAGCTTATGAAAAAATTTAGCCAGACGATTTTGATGATGAAAAAAATGAAAAATAAGAGCTTTCAAAATAAGATAACATCTCTTTTGGGAGGTAAAGGAGGAATGGTAAATTGAGTGTTAGAATAAGATTAAAAAGGATGGGGGCAAAAAAGAGGCCTTATTATCGAATTGTAGTAATGGATTCTGCTTCGCCTAGAGATGGACGAGCCATTGAAGAGCTTGGGTATTATCATCCTGTTGAGATGCAAAATCAAGTCAAAATAAATGAGGATAAATTTAGAGATTGGATAGGCAAAGGAGCTATTCCAAGTGATACTGTTAAGAGGATTTTAAATAAAAATAATTTTAAAGTTGAGAGTTAGGAGGAGTTAATGAAAGAGTACGGTAATGAAATTGAACTTATAGAATTTGTGGTAAAATCTCTTGTAGATAAAAGAGATGAGGTCAAGTTGAATGTAGTTGAAGGTGAGAAATCAACTATTTTAGAATTAAGAGTTTCTGCAAATGATGTTGGAAAGATAATTGGAAGAAGAGGGCGCATTGCAAGGGCTATTAGGACACTTCTTAGTGCTTGTGCTGCTAAAACAAATAGGAGAGTTCAGCTAGAAATTTTGGACTAATTTATGTTTGTAAAAGGCATAATATTGTCATCTTATGGAATTAATGGATATGCTAAAGTTAAGAGCATATCCAATAATTTTAATGATTTCCTTGATTTAAAGGGTAGTAAGTTAGTTTTAAAAAAGGAATGTTGTTCGTCAATTGAAGTTAAAGTTGAAGACGTATCTTTAATGAATAAGTCATTATTATTGAAATTTGAAGAATTTGATGCCCCCGAGCCTATTAAGGATTTAATTGGTTTTGAGTTATGGGTAAATGATGAATTTGCATCTAAATTGGAAGAAGATGAGTATTACTTTGGCGAGCTTATTGGTTATAAGCTTATTAATAATGGACAGGAATTAGGAGTTGTTGTATCTTTTTATGAGTGTGTAAAGTCGATTCTTCTTGAGGTTAAAGTTGGAAGTAAATTGTTTTTTGTTCCCTTTTTAAATGTTTATCTTGGAGATATTAATAGGGAATTGAAAACTATTGAGCTTAAGGTATTAGATCTCTTAAAATGAAAATTACGATTCTCTCTTTATTTCCTTCAATCATTACCCCATTTTTTGAAAATTCAATAATGAAAAAAGTTGTAGATAGAGGTATCATAAGTTATGAGGTCATATCTATTCGTGACTTTTCTGATGATAAACATAAAAGATGTGATGATATTCCTTATGGCGGAGGTGCAGGTATGGTTTTGAAAGCCCAGCCTATCTCTGCTGCTCTTGAGTATGTAAATGCAAAATCAAAAACCACAGTCTTTGTAAGTCCATCTGGATTGAAATATACTCAAAAATTGGCTTATGACTTGTCAAAGAAGAGTGAACTTGTTATAATTTGTGGAAGATATGAAGGGCTTGATCAACGCGTGATTGATTTATATGTTGATCTTGAAGTTTCAGTTGGAGATTATGTATTGTCTTCAGGTGAAGTGGCTGCTCTTGTTATAATAGATAGTGTATATAGATTGTTAGATGGGGCAATAAATCCAAGTTCCTTGCTTGAGGAATCTTTCAGTTTCGATTGTGGCCTACTTGAGTACCCTCATTATACTAGGCCTTATGAATTTAAGGGGTTGGAAGTTCCTGATGTGCTTCTTTCAGGTCATCACGAGGAAATAAAAAAATGGCGATTTATTAAGTCTGTTGAAAAAACAAAGAAAAATAGATATGATTTGTACCTTAAATATTTGGAAATGAGAGGAGAAAATGATGGATTTAGTAAGAAAAATTGAGGCTAAAGGAAAGAGAACAGAAAGTTTTGATTTTAGGGCAGGAGATACTATACGTGTTAGTTATAGGATAATTGAAGGCACTAATGAGAGAGTTCAAAATTTTGAGGGTCTTGTTATATCTATTCAAAATAAAGGTATTGGACAAACTTTTTTAGTTAGAAAAATCTCTTCAGGGGTTGGGGTTGAGAAAATTTTTCCAATGCATTCACCTATTATAGAAAAAGTTCAGGTTTTAAAGCGAGGAAAGGTAAGACGGGCTAAACTTTATTATATGAGAAATAGAATTGGTAAAGCTGCTATGAAGGTGAAAGAGCGTCTTGATATTAAGAAGCTTAAATAACACTCAAGTATCCAAAGTTACTTTAAATAAAAATGTTCCTTTGAATGGGAGATTGGAAATTGTTAAGTCCCTTGGTCTTAATAAGTGGCTTGTATCCTTTTTAGGCAACTGTTTTGAAGTAAAGAGTAGTTTGCCTTTAAAAGTTGGATTTACGTATTTTGCCAAGATGATTAGTACTTCAGGTAATTTTTTGATTCATGTTAATTATGCATCTTTATTTAGGGATTTAGATTTATTTGAAAGTAATAATAAGGTTATACTTAAACTAAGAGGTGAACCCTTGGAGCAAAATACTTGGAAGTTATTTAAGAATGTTTTTGATAATATAAAAGATGAATTTATTTTAAAGTTTCTTTTAGCTTTGCATGAACAAGGCATAAGAGAACAGGATTTTATGCAAATTTGTGATTATTTTGGTAGTAAAGTAAGGGAAAGAGAACAGTATAATAAGCTTCCAGTTTTTATTGAAAGCAATAATAATTTTATTATTGCAATTCCCTTTAGATTTATGGAAGGAAATGGTTTATTATTTTTATTTTCTTATAAAGATTTAGAGATGGTTTATAAGTGGAGTTTTGTTTATTTTTTGAATGAACAAGAAAAAATAATTTGTGAGATTAATAATTCCGGTTCTAATTTTAAATTAAGAATATATGCAGATTTTAGTTTAAGTAAGATCATTAGAGAGCTTAAGAGTTCTCTTTTTTGCTATAATGTGACTGATATAGAAATATTAGATTCAATTCAAGAGTTTGAAGATTTTGATTGTGAAGTAATAGTGGTTAAGGGTATTAATTATAAAATATGAGTGGAGAAAAATTAGCTTTATTGATTAAATATGATACTAAATTTCCAGCGCCTTTTATTTTAGCTAAGGCCAGAGGAGAGAAGGCTTTGCGCATTAAAGAACTTGCTAAGCAAGAGGGTATTCCTATTGTGGAAGATAAATATTTGTCTGAGAGCTTATTTTTGATTAATGAGGGTGATTTTATTGATTTTAAATATTTTAAAGTAGTTGCACAGATTTTATCTGTTGTATATAAATTGAAGAGTAATAAACTATGAATAGTGGGCAGATTGAAAAACAAGTGAGGTTTTTGCTTTAAAATGGTTATAAGATAATAGATAGAAATTATTATAGTTAATCAGGGAGATGATATTATTGTGCAAAGAAATAAGGTTTTGCATTTTATAGCGGCAAAATTCCTGAGTATTTATTCATTTAAAAATTTATAATATTTAATTGATAGAATGAAAGTGGCAAATATGGTAAATATAGCATTAGGATATATTATGTCTAATTTTGAGTCGTTTGGAGTGTTTTTTTGACTTTGTGTTTAATTTTTAAGGGAGAAGAACCCTTATTTGTTTGATATAATTGGAGGAGATAGCATTGAAGTCTGATCAAAGTAAAGCCCATGGCAATGATTTTCGAAGAAGGAACAGAATTCCTTATTCGAAAATGAGAAAAGCAAAATCTGAGCCTAAAAAACAAAATGTTGCAGCTTTGAATACCGCTGCTACTAATAAATCTGTGGGTACTAGCTTTAATAACCAAAAGAATTATAAGGGTAATAGACAAAAAGGTATTAGTAAAGACCGCGGATTGCGTATAAGGTTTCAAGAAGTATGTTCTATTTGTGAGAAGCAGATCAAAGATATTCTTTCTTGTATGTCTATGAAGTTTAATGGTGAAGACAAGCCTATACATTTTGATTGTGCTATTGATAAGTTGAAGGCTGAGAATGAACTTGTTAATAATGAGAGTTTGGTATATAGAGGTGTTGGTAAATTTTTTGTTGTTGATAAGTCTGTTAGAGGAAATAACTTGGCTTTTAAAATAGTTAAAGAGATTGATTTTGAAAATTTAGAGAGTCGTCCTATTTGGCGAAAAAAAATTCTTCAAGATATGAATAAAGGGTTTAAGTTTTATTAATTATGAGAGTAGCATTATTTCCTGGTTCATTCGATCCTGTTACTTGGGGACATATTGATTTAGTGAAGAGAGCATCATTAATTTTTGATAAGGTTATTGTTCTTGTTGCTAATAATAGTGCTAAGAATTATTTGCTTAGTGATGTTGAGAGATATGAGCTTACTTTTGAGGTTATTGCGTCTTTAGGATGGTCAAAAATTTTTGTGGATAGGTATGATGGGATTATTTTGGATTATGCTTTAAAGAATGATATTGGTTTTATTGTTAGAGGAGTTAGAGCTTTTCATGATTTTGAATTTGAATTTGAAAGGTATGTTGTTAATAACAAGCTTAGTCCTTTAGTAGACACAATATTTTTACCAAGTAGTGATAGATATCTGTTTGTAAGGTCAGATCTTGTTAAAGAATTGATAAAGAATAAAAATTTTGATCTCTCAAGTTTTATTCCAGAGTTAGTGCAAAAAAAGTTGAAATCTAAATTTATTGACAAATTATCTTAATAATATATATATTATTAAGATATGTTTGTTTATGTTTAAGGAGGCAAAAAGATGGCTGTTCCAAAATTTAAGCCTTCAAAGTCTAGAAGTAGGACGAGGCGCAGTATAAATATGAGGAAAAAAATACCTCAACTTCAAGAGTGTTCAAATTGTGGTTACCTTGTAATAAGGCACAGAGTATGTTTAAAGTGTGGCTATTATAAGAATATTCAATATTTAGAATTAGGATTGTAGTTTGAACGAGGAATGTTTGTTTATGGATCAAAGTGAGATTTTTAAAAAAGTTAGGTCTATCATATCCGAGCAGCTTGATAAAAAGGAAGATGAAATTACTATGGAGTCTAGGTTTGTTGAGGATCTTGGTGCAGACAGTCTTGATATTTATGAACTTTTATATTTACTTGAGGAAGCATTTGATGATAAGATCCCAGAAAATGAGGCTAGTGAATTTGAGACTATAGGTGATGTTGTTGCTTTTATTGAGAAAAAAAAGGGTTAGATATAATGGGTTCTGCTATAGTGAAGTTGGATGTGGATCGGAGAAGAAAGTTAGATGAGTTCTTAATGGGTTTACATATTGATTTTAATGATATTGATTTGTTAAATATGTCTTTAAGTCATTCATCATATGCAAATGAATTTGATCAAAAATATGCTAATAATGAGAGATTAGAGTTTTTAGGAGACTCTGTTCTTAATCTTATTATTACAGATTATTTGTATAAATTTTATCCTGAAAAGAGCGAAGGTGAACTTAGCAAGGCCAGATCTTATATTGTTAGTGAAGAGTCTCTCTCTAGTATTGCCCGGGAACTTAACCTTGGTAACTATATTTTGCTTGGTAGGGGCGAGGAGAATAATGATGGCCGCAATAAAAAGGGTATTATTGCAGATGCTATTGAGGCTTTTGTTGGTGCACTTTATCTTGATGGTGGGTTTTTAAAAGCCTCAGCTTTCGTGGTAGAGCTTTTTGAAGTTCACATAAGGTTGATGTTTAATCGTGGTGACTTTAAAGATTATAAAAGCCTTCTGCAGGAATATGTTCAAAAGAAATATAAGATTTCGCCAAATTATAGGTTGGCTAAAGAGTTAGGTCCTGATCATAATAAAATTTTTTGTGTTGAACTTTATGTTAATGATAAATTTATATCTAATGGCAAAGGAAAATCTAAAAAAGAGGCTGAAATGATAGCAGCTGAAATGGCACTTAAGACTATTGCAAATATTGATCTTTAATTTTTTTAATTAAGATCTCTTTTTTGTTTAATTTGGGATTAGTTAGTACTTCTCTTAATAGATAGTTGAGGATTTCTCCAATGTTTTTGTTGTCTGTTAACTTAAGGTCTTTGATGTCGTTGCCATTGATTTTCAGTTCTTTTAAAGATAAGGGATCGTTTAGTAACTTTTTGCTTTTTATTTTATTCATTATAAACTTAAGCTTATTATCCCTTCCTTTAAGGGCTTTATATATGTCAAGTATTTCCTTGTAGTTTTCTCTGGTGGCTTTGCTTAGTAAAATTCTAACATCATGTAATTTTTTAATTCTTAGAGTGTTAATTTCATTAATAATGGTTTTATAGAATAATATTAATTTGATATCTTTATTTGAAAATCTAAGTAATTCTAACTTTTCTCTTAAACATCTTATATCTTTTTTGCTTGTAAAGATAACTATTGCTTTTAAATAAAATTTGTTTCTGTTTAAGAGGGTAATTTTATTTTTTAATTTTTTGTTTATTTCTGTATTGAAAAAATATCTGAAGAAATTTATTTTTTGCAGATAATGAATTCCCTTTCTTGGGTTTTTTCCTTCTAGAAGTTTAATAAATTCATTATTTATTCTTTCTTTTGATAGAAGCAGGATATTTGCTTTTTTATATTTCATGGAGATTAATGTATTTTGATCAATTGTAAAGTCAAGCGTGGATGCGAATCTTGCGGCTCTTAGTATTCTAAGAGCATCTTCTTCAAATCTTTTGTTTGGTTCACCTATACATTTTATTATTTTTTTATTAAGGTCTTGTTTGCCATTATAGTAGTCTATTATTTCACAGTTAAGTATATTCATTGCGATTGAGTTTATTGTAAAATCTCTTCTTTGAAGATCTTCATTTAAGCTTTTTGTAAATTTTACTTCTTTAGGAGATCTTTTATTTTCGTAGTCTATGTCTATTCTGTAAGTTGTAACTTCAAAAATTTTTTTGTTAAAAATTATGCTTATTGTGCCATGCTTCATACCTGTTTGTATATTATTTGGAAATAGTCGCATTATTTCTTTCGGAGTTGCATTTGTTGTGAAGTCAAAATCATCAGGTATTTTTTTAAGAAGTAAGTCTCTTAAAGCGCCTCCTACTAGGAAAAATTCATAGTTATTATTATTAAAGATTTTACTAATTTTCATTATATCTTTAGTATTAGTGCCTATATTCATATAGAAATATATTATAGTTGAAATACTATTTTTTTTAAGGTTAAAATATAGTTTTAGTTTATTCTTAAAATATCATAAAATAATATTTGTTTGATTTGTATTTAAACATTTATAAATGGGGTTTTATGAACAAGAGTAATGTTAATATATATGATTCTATTGGTGAACTTTCAAAAGATTCAAGGGCTAAATTGATAAGGGAAATTAAAAAGAATCTGAGTCTGAATTCTTCAGTGTTGTCTGAAAATAATTCTAATTACTTAAATTCAGATTCTACCGTGCAGATTGATGATTTTCTATCTAAAAAATTCATGGAAGAGTCACTTTGGATAAAGATATGGGTATATATCTTAAGTTTTTTTCAAAAAGATAAGACTAAGGAGGATATTTATAAGATGCATCTTCTAAAAAACTTAGAAGGTCATATTAATAGTATGTACAAAAATCCTGTCATAAATTTTAAAAAAGGGTATTTACGTGTGGGTTTTGTAGAAATGTTTTTTGAACTTTATTGTTATTTAATAGAGCTTAAAGGGTATTTTAAGATGTTAGAGACAGGTAATATTGTTGAACAAGCAATGTTTGAAGTTATTCAAAGTAAGATTCCTAATTCCCAGTGCAGACTAGAAGATTTTTTAGCACTTGAAGAGCATGAACAATTCTTAAGAAAAGATAAAAGTCAAAATGAGTTAGAAGCAATTATTAGAATAAAAATTAGTAATTATATTAATTCCATTCCTTCACAAACTTATACAGTTGTAGAGGATATGTTTGAATTTTTCTATGTTTTAAATGGTATTGCATTTTTTCCTTACAAGTCTTTTTTGTCTTTCTTTAATGTTGAGCTTTTAGATGATGTGGATAATTTTGATGTTGCCGATCTTGATGGGACAGTTAGCATCAGTTTTGAGAGTGTTGATAAGTATTTTAGGTGTTTTTTTGAGCTTTTGCATACATTAAGAGATATTGAAATAAATGAAGAAGTTTTAAAAATTATTGTTAAAAATTATTTTTTAATAATAAAATCAGACGAGAATGGTATTTTAAGCGAAGAGAATCTTTTAGGAATTGATTCTATGTTTAAAAGCATTTTGGGTATTATGATAAAAATCATCAGCTTTTCAAAAACTTTGCCTTATTTAGATGTTTTTAAAATTTATTATGAAAATCCAGTTTTAAAGCCTAAGAAGTATGTTCCTTGTTTTGATGTAAAAAGTTTTTATGAAAATGTTTTATTTTTAAATGTTAGTGGGCAGCTTGTTAAAAACTATTCTAAGTCTTTAACAGTGCTTTTGAATAAAGAACTTAAAGACTTAATTAAAAATTATAGCGTTATTATGAATTTAGATAATATAATTTTTAAAGGAATGGGACTTGAATATTCAAATCTTAAAAAGCTTTATTTTCTCAATGAATTCTTTAAATACGTTTATGATGTAAAAATGATGGAAATATTAAGGACCGTGAACAATGTAGTCCTTGTAAATAATACTGACTTGAGAAGTTTGTATATTAAGCTTGAGAGAGATATTAGTGTTTTAAGAAAAGAAGTTTATGATTTGTATTTTGAACTTAATTATAAAAATGAGGAGTATGAGAAATATAATGAAGATTATAATATTGATGATTCTTATAAGGATAAGATTTTGGAATGGTACTTGAGAGAGATTGAGACTGTTAAAAGGCTAGTTTTTAATTTTATGAGTTATTTCATTGATCTTAGGGGGAAATATATTGCTCTTTTAGAAAATAATAATGCTTTTATACAAAGCGCTCTTAATCTTTCCCATAAATTGTCCACAGATGATAATGTGAAGATCAGCTTAAGTTATGTTATTGATAATATATTATTTATAATTAAACAAGCTCTTTTTATACTTGAAAATTTATAGGTTATGATGAAGAACTCTGATGTAAGTGATTTAAGGTTATTTTCAATTCTTATTAGAGTTTTAGTAATAATTTTATTTCTTAATTCTGTACTTAGTTTATTTATGTTTTTAGCTGGTGCTTATAATGTTTTTATGCATTCTTTTCAAAAATTTTCACTTGAATTTACGATTGTATTAAGTGCTGTTGCCTTTGGGCTTGAGGTTACTAGATTAATATTTTTTTATCTGTTTGGAGGAAAGAGGATTAAACGTTATACCATTTTGGTTTTTAGTTTTATTATTTGTTTTTGTGCTTTTTTTATAAAAATTTTTCTTTCTCTTGAAATATGATTTATTTTGATCTTGCTATTGACTAATATATTTTATTTTTATAAACTAACCATTAGCTTTATTATGCCGACTTAGCTCAGCTGGCTAGAGCAGCGGTCTTGTAAACCGCAGGTCGTCGGTTCGAGTCCGACAGTCGGCTTTTAGGGGCGGTACCGAAGTGGTTAACCGGGGCAGACTGTAAATCTGTTGGCGTTGCCTACGTGGGTTCGAATCCCACCCTCCCCAACTTGAAACTGTAATTTAGCTAGATATCTTGTGAGGTTTGATTTTTTGTTTGATCATTTAAGATATAATCTGATTGTTGAGCTTGTTATGCTTTTTAAATATTTTGGCATCTATTGTAATGAAATTTTAATTAATATTTGTAAGTTGTGTTTTCAGGGCTAATATGCTTTTTGTGTCTTATTTGATTAAAGGCATGGAAGTGTGGTTTTCTTTTTTTAAAAGAGATTTTAAGTTCTTATGGCAATAAAAAAAATTTTTATTTTCCTTTTTGTGTTATTTATTGTTTTCTCTGTTTTAGTATTTTTTTTGTATTTTTTAAATTCTTCTCCTTTAAAGTCTGACTTGGTATATGAGTTTGAAGTTCAAAAGGGATGGGGGGTTAAAAAAATTGCTTTGGAACTTAATAAGAAAGGACTCATTAGATCCCACAAGTTATTGATAGCTATTTCTTATCTTTTTGGTAGTGATAAAAGTTTTAGGGAAGGCAAATATTTAATCAATGGTAATTGTTCAACTTTTGATGTGTATAGAGAATTTTTGAAGGGTAGACCTATACTTCCTATTAATATTACCATACCCGAAGGGTATACTGGCCGAAGAATAGCTTTAAAGCTTAATGAATCAGGAATTATTAGTGATGTGCAGAGTTTTGTTGATTTGATAAATGACGTCAAATTTATTGGTGAACTTGGACTTAGTTATGATTCTCTTGAAGGATTTTTATTCCCAGATACTTATAAATTTTATAAGGGTATGGATATGAAGGAAATAATTCGAATTTTTGTTGGTAATTTTTTTAGCAAACTTGGTTTTATTGGCATAGATCATAAATCTTATTCTAGTGAAGAACTTTATAATAAAGTGATCATTGCTTCTATTGTTGAACGTGAATATCGAGTTAAGAGCGAGGCACCAATAATGGCATCTGTTTTTTATAATAGGATAAAGTCTAATATGGCATTACAATCTTGCGCTACAATTGAGTATATTATTACTGAAGAACTAAGGAAGCCACATCCTTCAAGAATTTATTTTTCAGATTTAGAGATTAATTCTGCATATAATACTTATATTAATAAAGGTTATCCTCCAGGTCCAATTTCTAACGCTGGGATTGTATCTTTAAAGGCGGCCTTTTTTCCAAATAACACAAATTATTTGTTTTTTGTTATAAAAGATCCTAAGATTGGTATTCATAAATTTTCTTCAGCTTATAATGACCATCTCTTAGCTGCAAATAGTTATATTCGTAATTTTATTACTAAGGATTAAAGAAGTATGGAATATGCTAAGGTTATAGATTTAATTAAACAAAGAGTAGATATTGTAGGTTTAATAGGCGAGCGTGTTAGATTGGTTAAAGCAGGAGCGTCTTATAAGGGGCTTTGTCCTTTTCATGCTGAGAAGACACCTTCTTTTTCTATAACCCCTTCTCAGGGACTTTTTTATTGTTTTGGATGTAGAAGGGGAGGAGATGTCATTAAATTTTTGATGGATATTGAAAAGCTTGATTATAATGATGCTGTTAAGTCTTTGTGCAGTAGGATAGGTATTGCATATGACGAGATTAAGAAAACCACGGGATTTAAGAATAAAACTCAGGATAAGGCATTAATTTCAAAAATATATGATTTGAACGCTAGATTGGTTAAGACTTTTTTATTTTTTTTAAATAATAATCAAGACAATCAAGGGGTTTTGAATTATATTTTGAAAGAGCGGGGGATATCCAAAGAGGTTATTAATTTATTTAATATTGGTTATTTGCGATGCGATGTTCCAGGTAAGTTAGGTTTTTATGATTTTTTAGTTTTAAAAGGATATTCCGATGAGCTTTTGAGTAAGAGTGGTTTGTTTGCAAAACAAAATCGAAGATTTTCAATTTTATCTGGAAGATTGATTTTTCCAATCAGAGATTTTAAAGGAAATGTAGTAGGATTTGGAGGTAGAGATTTAGGTAAAAATAATGGACCTAAATATATTAATTCAAGTGAAACAGAGGTCTTTAAAAAGAGGGAATTGCTTTATGGGTTTTATGAAGGCTTTTCTGTAATTAGGGAAAGTAAATCTGTGATCTTAACAGAAGGGTATATAGATGTTCTTTCCTTTTTTACAGCTGGTGTAAAGTTTGCTGTTTCTACACTTGGTACATCTTTTTCAAGGGAGCATCTTGCTTTAATTAGGAGACATGCAGATAAAATAATGCTGTGTTTTGATGATGATGATGCTGGGCTTGCAGCTACCTTTAAGGCTTATCAGATTTGTTTACCGTTTAATGTTGATGTGAGTGTGATTAGGATGAAATACGGGGCTGATCCTGCAGATGTTTTAAAAAACAAAGGTGCTTCTGTCTTAAAGAATATGATTAATGATAATTGTGAGGCTTTTGAATATCTTTTGGAAAAATATTCAGCTAAATATGATTTAAATAAAACAACAGATTTAAATGGTATGATTAATTTGTTTATAACTTTGATAAGTTTGTCAAGTACTAATACGCAGCGAGATCTTCTCTTAGAAAAGCTTGAGAGTAGAGTGGGCATTAAGTTAGAAACCTTAAGAAAAGATTACTATAGCATGAGAGAGAGGAGTGCAATTGCGAGTTATAAGAAGAATACATCTTCTTATGAGATAAATACCTATGAGAGATATTTATTAGTTGCCTTATTGAAAGACTTTAATTATTTTACTATAATAAGGCGTAATATTAGTGATAGTGACTTGTATGATGTTGATGTGAAAAGAATTTTTGTGTGCTTTGAGAAGCTATTTGAGAATAATAAAGGTTTTTCATTGCTTAATTTAAGAGAATTATTAAAAAATAAACATAGTGTTAGTGAAGTTTTTTTTGAAAATATGCTACGAGTAGAGTTTGAAGTGGATGATGAGATGGTTAAGCAAATTTTGTTTGCAATTAAGAAAAGAAAAGTGGAGAATCGAATTTTAGTATTTAAAGAAATGAGCAGAGATAATTTTTCAATAGATGCTAAGGCCCAAATAAGAGAATTGATGTTTTTAAATATGCAAAGAGAAAACCTGAGGATATATTTGAATGAATAGTGTAGAGAATAAAGACTTGCAGGCTTTTAAGAAGAAGAATTCAAAAGCAATAAAGGCTATCTTAAGTTATTTGGGAGACAAAAAGGTAATTACTTTTGAGGACTTATCCACCTTTTTATCAGGGGATATGTTGGAACCTGAAAATATTGATTATATGTATGGAGTTCTTGAGAATGAGGGGATAAGTTTAATTAATGAAAAGATGGAGTCAGCTATATGTAGCATTGATGAATTTGATGAAGCAAGTAAACTTGATAGTCAGTGTATGATATTAGATGATTCTGTTCAGAGTGATGATGAGCTTGATGATAAATTAGATGAATTTGAGGATGAGACTTTAGACAAGGAAGATTTTAGTTCAGGGTATATTAAGAGTGGTTTATTAAAAGATAGTAATTCTGAAGATCCGATAAGACTTTACTTGAAGGAAATAGGGAAAGAATTCCTATTAACTGGAAATCAAGAGGTTGAGCTTGCAAAGCAGATGGATTCTGGTGAGAGCATAATTGAGAATATTCTTAAAAATGAAGGACTCGTTATAGAGAATTATTATAATTTAGTTAATGCCATTTATTCAAGAGTAGATAAAGAAGAGTTTTTTAAAAAAGAAAAGGAAAGAGAAAAAGATAATAATTTTGATTATTATAACAAAAAAAAAAGGATCACTTCCTTTTATAAAGCTTCATTAAAATCGTTTCAGGATCGTTTGGTAAAATATATTGAAAAGAAGCATAGATTATATGAGCTTGGAGAAGATATTTTTGAAGAGAGTATTAATAATGAGAGACTTCATATAAAAGAAATGCTTAAGTCTGTTCCCCTATATCAAGAGGAGTTGCGCATTTTTTCAGATGATTATATTGATTCTGCTAGCAAAATAAAGGATTTAAAGAGACAACAAAAGTCCATATTGGATAGATTAAAGATAGATAAAGTACGAAATCTTAGAATTCTTGGGAGAGATTTGGCTATTCCTGAGAGACGGGAGAGGATAGAGCAATCTTTAAATATTCGAGAAGATCTAATTAAAGAGCAAATTACAGAAGCTCAACTTGCTCAAAAGGAGCTTGAGAGAATTGAGATGTATTATGAATATCCAATGGATAAGATAATAAGCATGTCGGAAGAAATCCTTAAGGGCAAGCAGATGATGCAGCATGCAAAAGATCAGTTAATTAAGGCTAATTTAAGACTTGTGGTAAGTATTGCCAAAAAGTATGCTAATAGAGGATTGCATTTTTTTGATCTTGTTCAAGAAGGTAATATTGGTCTAATTAAGGCAGTTGAAAAATTTGAATATAAGCGAGGCTTTAAGTTTTCTACTTATGCTACTTGGTGGATTCGTCAAGCAATAACAAGATCAATCTCAGATCAAGCACGTACCATTCGTGTGCCTGTGCATATGATTGAGCAGATAAATAGACTAAATAGAGAGACAAGATATTTGATTCAAGTGTTAGGTAAAGACCCAACAGATGAGGAGTTATCAGCTAGACTTGGGTGGGATCTTAAAAAGGTAAAAACTGTAAAAAATGTTTCAAGAGAGCCCGTTTCACTTGAAACACCAATTGGAGAAGAGGAAGATTCTGTTCTTAGTGATTTTATTGAGGATAAAGCTATAAAAAATCCAGCAAAGCATACATCTTTTGTGGTTTTACAAGATCAAATAAGATCAGTTCTTGGCACTCTTCCAGAAAGAGAACAAGAAGTTGTTAAGATGAGATTTGGTCTTGAAGATGGATATTCTTTAACCCTTGAAGAGGTTGGACTGCATTTTAATGTTACAAGAGAGAGAATTAGACAGATTGAATCTAAGGCTTTAAGGCGACTTAAAAATCCTAAGAAAACTCAAAAACTTAAAGATTATTTAGAAGATTTAAATTGAATAGGAGGCTTCATGGAAAGTAATATCGATATATTGAAGAATCTTGAATGTATATATAAAGCTAAATTTGAGCTTGAGGAAAGGCAAAAAAATATTCCTAAATATTTGCAAACAAAGAAGGCTCAAATTGATGGACTTATTGAGACTCTTGCTGAATTACAGTTCAAGTTTAAAGAGTATCAAAAAGAAGATTCATCTTTAAAATTAGATATTCAAGACATTAATGTGAGGAAGAGTAAGGCAGAAGAGAAAATTGATAGTATTAAAACTCAAAGGGAATATGAGGCTCTTGAGAAGGAATTGCAGACTATTATCGATGATGAGGTTGCTATTAGAAAGAAAATGACGCATATTACTGGACTTAAGACAAAAGTAGATAGGGAAATAGCAGATATTAAGAGTAAGCTTGAGATTGAGCAGGATATTTATGCTACTGAGAGTAGTGCTCTTGAAAATGAGCTTTTAGAAATTGTAAAAAAGCTTGATTCTATACGAAGTGAAGAGGAAAAATATGCTTCTCGAATGGACGAGGATTTTTTGTTTAAATTTCAAAGAATTATTAGAAATAAATCTAATGGGGTTGTACCTTTGATTGAAAATGTTTGCAAGGGTTGTCATATGATACTTCCTGTTGAGTTTGCAAATAAGGTAAGGCGTGAACCGGATGATATTAAATTTTGTCCTTATTGTAGTAGAATACTCTATTATCAAGATAGATTTGAAGTTGGTTTAGAAATGGTTCCTGGTGGTTTGGCAGATCTGATAGAATAAGGGGTTTTTATATTTAAGTTGATATCCAGTCATCGCTTAATATGCTGCATTGAAGTATTTTAAGAGGAAAGTCCGAGCTCCAATAAGAGTATAATGCTAGGTAATGCCTAGGAGTTTAAAACTTAAGAGAGTGTCACAGAAAATTACCGCCTTAGGGTAAGGGTGAAAAGGTGAGGTAAGAGCTCACCGCTTATTTAGTGATAAATAAGGTCAAGATAAACCTCATTAGGAGCAAAATCAAATAAGCAAGCTTCCTTAGCTCTTGAGGGTATGCTTGCGGGTGGATTGCATGATTTTTTCAGTGATGAAAAAACAAGATAGATGATGACATAATACAGAACTCGGCTTATGGATATCAACTTAAATTTTTTGTAGAGAGTTTTTATGGGAATCAATTATTTAAAATGTACTTTTTATTTGATTATAAGTTTATCACTTTTATTTTTTATTTTTTATTTTTTGTCTTATTTTAAGACCTTTTCCAATTCTTATTTAAAGGCAGGACCTACTGAAGTAAATTTACTTGTGCTTTGGGATAATAAAGAATATAAAGAAATAATAGATTATGCTGAGAATGGTCTTAAAGAAAACAAGTTTGACTTTAATCTAAATTTGCTTCTTGGATTTTCATATTTTTATTATTCCTTAATGTTGAATGATAGTTATTTAAAAAATCAATTTTTAGATAATGCAATAGAAAGATTGCGGTTTTTAATGTCGATTAATGATGATGTTCCTATGAGTTCGCTTTATTATATTTTGGGCAAAGCTTATTCTCATAAGGGTGAGTATTATAGCGATCTTTCTGTTAAATATTTAAATAAAGCTTTATATTCAAGTAGTTTTGACTTTATGAGTGTAAAAGATGATATTTATGAGTATTTAGGATATTCTTATCAGCTTTTAAAAGACTATAATTCTAGCTTAAAGTTTTTTGAAAAAGCTTATAAAGAGAATAAATCTGATCTTGTTCTTTGGAGTTTGGCATATGTTAATTATAAGACGGGAAACATTGATAAGAGCGTTGAATATATAAATAAATTTTTTATACCTTTAGATGAAGAGAATGAATCATTAAGAGATGAGAAAAGTGATGATAATTTAATGCAAAAGGTATATTTATTGTACGGAGATATTTATTTTGAGAGGGATGCTTATGAGGATGCTTTTAATTGCTATGATAAAGTCCTTAAAATTAATAGTTTAAATCCTAATGTTTATGTTAAAATAGGAGACATATATAGGAAAAGAGATAAAGATTATCCTAAGGCTAGGAAATATTGGAGAGAAGCATTAAGTATTAATCCTTATTTAGAAGAAGCAAGGGAGAGGCTTAAAATTAGTTTAGAGGATTTTTAGGGGGAGTTTGAATTGAATATTTTTAAATCTTTTTTGATAGATATTGGTATTGATCTTGGCACATGCAACACTTTAGTTTACATCAAAGATTATGGTGTGGTGATGAGTGAGCCTTCAGTAGTTGCTATTGATGTTAGTAAGAGTAATAGGGTGGTAGCTGTTGGGCGAAATGCAAAGAAGATGCTTTGGAAAACACCGGAAAACATTAAGGCAGTAAGACCTCTTCGTGATGGTGTTATTGCTGACATTGAAAATACAGAAAAAATGATTAAATATTTTATAAGTCAGATTTTTTCTAAAAAGAAATTATTTTTTAAACCTAGAATGGTAATAGGGGTACCAACTTGTATTACAGAAGTTGAGAGGAGAGCTGTAAAAGAGAGCGCAATGAATGCTGGTGCTCGTGAAGTTAAGGTTATTGAAGAATCCCTTGCAGCTGCTATTGGCTCTGATATTCCCATTTTTGAACCAACAGGTCATATGGTATGTGATATTGGAGGAGGAACTACTGAAATATCAGTTATTTCTCTTGGTGGTATGGTAGTAAGTAGAGCTATTAGAACGGGTGGAGATGAGTTTGATGAGAGCATCATTAAATATATGAGAAATGCTCATAATATTATTATTGGACAGCAAACAGCAGAAAAATTGAAAATTAAGATCGGTAATGTTTATCCAGATACTCATAATTTGAAGGTAGAAACAATAGATATTAAGGGAACAGATGCTGTTACAGGTCTTCCTAGAAAGCAGATTATTGATTCTATGGAAGTACGAGAGTCTCTGCAAGAACCTATTAGTATTGTTGTTGATGAGGTTAAGCGAACTCTTGGAGCAACTCCTCCAGAGCTTGCAACAGATATTGTTGAGCGTGGCATTATATTAACAGGAGGTGGAGCTCTTCTTAAAGGCCTTAATAGGCTTTTATCAAAAGAGACTGGAGTTCCAGTTTACGTTGCGGATAATCCTCTTTTATCTGTGGCTGTTGGAGCTGGTTTGTTTTATGATTATGCTAATAGAATAGATATTAGTAAAAATATATATAGTTTTATTAATGAGTAAATATGAAGTTTCTTGTTAATTTCAAGAATTTTATTAAGGTATTTAGTGTATTAATATTTGCTGTTATTATTATGATTTATGATTCGAGTGATTCTAAGAAGAACAAGAGAGATGATTTTTTTATTTTTACTTTAAATTCATATATTCAACGGAATATGTATGAATTTTTTAATTTTATTTCTAGTATTTTTAAAGCGATAAATGAATACAAAGATTATGGTGAGACGATAGAAGCTTATAAGAAAAGAATACAGCAGCTTGAGATAGTGATTCAGAATGTGCAAGTCTTAAGACAAGAAAATGCTAGGCTTAAAGAGCAGCTTGGATTTTATTCAGCACATTCTAATGATTTTATTTCAGCTGAAATAATTTACTTGAATTATGCAAATGTTTCATCTTTAATGGCAATTAATAAAGGCTATAATGATGGTGTTCAAAAAGACATGATAGCTGTTGCTTATCAGGATGGATTTAGTGGTCTTGTTGGCAAAGTTGTTAAAGTTTATGCAGATACTGCAAGAGTTTTACCTTTAACGAGTTATGAAAATTTTGTTTCTGCAAGAATTCAAAATAGCAAATTCATTGGTCTTGTTGAGGGTAAGGGATATGGTGAGGCTCTTGAGATGAATTATGTTAATAAATTGGCTGAGAATGCTTTAAAGATAGGAGATTCTGTTGTTACTGCTGGATTTAGTGATTATCCTAGTGGAATTTATATAGGACAAATTACTAATTTTGATGTTCTTGAATATAATTCTCTTTTAAATATTAAAATAGAACCCATAATAGTTTTGGATAAGTTGGAATATGTTTTTTTGATTAAGGGTAATCAAAGGGTAGAGAAGTGATATCTTTTATACTCTATTATATCGTTAGCATATTTTGGGGACAAATTTTTCAGTATTATTGTGATATTAGTTTTTCTTTTTCAATAGATATATTTTTAATTATCTTAATTTTTAATTCTTTAAATTTTGTTTTTAATGTAGGCTTGATCTCAAGTATTTTGCATGGTCTTATTATGGAATATTTCAATGGATTACCACTTGGATTTTTTGTTTTTAATTATGTTTTGATATTTTATCTCCTTGAAAAAGTAAAAATGATTGTTCCAAAGAGCATGTTTAGTATAACATTATTTTTTATTTTTTCAAAATTTGTTATTTGGTTTGTGGCAATGACTTTTGCGGATTTTATTGATCTTAAAGGATTCAATTATTCAATATTTGATCTTAATCTTGTCATAAATATAGTATTTTTAAATTTTTTATATCCGATTTTAAATTATTGCACGAAAAGTCTTTATACTATTAAAGAGGAATATTAAATGAAAGTTATTTTGAGCGGCAGGTATAAGTTTGGGCTGTTACTTTTATCTTTCGTTTTTTTTTCTTATCTTTTTACTTTATTTAAAATGCAGATTGGGAAACACTTGTTGTATGATAGAGAAGCAACGGTTCTTTTATCTAGGGTTGAGAAAATCAAGGCTTCAAGGGGTGAAATTCTAGATTCAAATTTTAATGTTCTTGCGAATAATCTTACGGCATTTGTTTTAAAAATTAGTTTGGAACAATATTACGGCATGTCTCTTGAGGATAGGGACGGAATGTTAAATTTTTTGTCAAGTATTCTAGGTATTGAAAGAGAACTTATTCTCTCTAAAATTGAGGCTACTAGAGGGTATTTGAAAGATGTAGAAATAGTTGAACTTAGTCCAGAAATGTTGTTTAGAGTTGCTGAGAAGAGAAGTTATTATCCTGCACTTTTATGGACATATTCTTTTAAAAGAAATTATTTGGTGGATGATTCTCATTCCCATCCTATTGGGTATGTTGGTAGGATTAATCAAAGGGAACTTCGTTCTTTTTATAATGTTCAAGGGTATGATAATAATTCTACAATAGGAAAATTAGGCATTGAACAAGTTTATGATAGTTATATTAGAGGGAAGGAAGGTTTAATTAGGTATAAGGTAGATTCTAGAGAGAGAAAAATGGATAGTGGTTCTATTATAGAGCGTATGATTCCTGGTAATAATATTGTTTTAAATATTAATAAGGATATTCAACTGCTTGCTAAGAATACTTTAGGTAAGAGATACGGAACTATAGTAGTATTAAAACCCGCAACAGGAAGTGTGTTAGCACTTCATAGTTATCCTTACTATTCAATGAATGATGTTTATAATAAGCATTCTAAGGAAGATTATTCTTTTCTCAATAGGGCAATACAATCAGTTTATCCTCCCGCATCTATTTTTAAATTGGTTATGACTACGGCGTTATTAGAAGAAAAGGTCCTTGATAAGGGTAAAAAAATTCATTGCCCGGGCTATTTTAGAGTGGGGAATAGAGTTTTTCATTGTTGGCAACGTGGTGGTCATGGTTATGTCGATTTAGAACATGCTGTTGCTCATTCATGTAATGTTTATTTTTATATATTGGGACTTAAGTACCTTGGTATTGAGAAGATTTTTAAGTATGCAAAAGAGTATGGATTTGGAGAGAAAACTGGGATTGATTTGCCAAATGAGGTTTCTGGCATTCTTCCAAATCCAGAATGGAAGAAAAAAACTTTTAATCAACCTTGGGTAGGTGGTGATACTGTAAATTGTTCAATAGGCCAAGGTTTTTTAAGTGCTACTTCTATTCAGATTGCTAATATGATAGCTATGATTGCAAATGAAGGTGTCATTTATAAACCAAGAATTGTTAGTAAGATTTTAAATGGAACTACTAATGAAGTTATTCTTGAAAATGTTCCTGAAATTCTTAAGAAAACAGATATTATTAGTAGAAATACGTTTAAGGTTTTAAAAAAATATATGAGAAATGTCATAACTTATGGTACTGCTAGAAATTCAGTTCTCACAAAAGCTGTTGCTGTTGTAGGAAAGACAGGTACAGGTCAAACTGGTGTTACTGGACTTGAGAATAGTTCTTTTGTTAGTCTTGCTCCTTATAATGCCCCACCTAGTGAACAAATTATTATTTTTAGTTTGGTTGAAGGGAGAAGTAACACAGATAATATGTGGTCTGCTAAATCCGTAGATTTAATGATGCAAGGGATTTTTACTAATCAGAGTTATGAGGATATTCTTAGAGAATATAGACCATGGTATATTAGGTAAGGTAAATGGCTGTTTTTAGAAAAAGTTATGATAGTTTGGCATTATTTAGTTTGGTTATGATATCTTTTATTGGAGTTTTGCTTATATATTCTAGTGATTATACTTCTAATGGCTCTCTAATGAAAATTGAATATCTCAAACAAATCGTATGGGTTCTTGGTGGATTTTTTGTAATTTTGATAATAGGAAGGTATGATCTTAAGATCATACATGGCGTGATCTATCCTTTATATTTTTTATTGGTTGCATCTTTGATTTTTACTGCTATTTTTGGTGTTAGTGTTAATGGGGCTAGATCTTGGATTGGAATTTGGAAATTAGGTGGACAACCTTCGGAGTTTGGTAAGATTATTAGTATTCTGACTCTTGCTAAATTCTACAGTAGTAAGAATGAGTATCATAATTTTTTTGTTTTTGTTTTTGCTTTTATGTTAATTTTTCCTATTATTTTGCTTGTGTTTTTGCAGCCCGATTTTGGTACTGCTGTGGTTTACTTGAATATGTTTATATTTATTTCCTTTTTTGCTGGTGTAGATATACACTATATTTTGTATTTTGCTTTAACGGGATTCTTTTCGTTTCTTTTTGTAGTCTTGCCGGTTTGGTATGAATATAAGGCTGATATGGGAAATGTGTTATATTTGATTTTTTCTAATAATTTTTATTTTCAAGTAGCTTTTTTAGTATTAATTTTGGTGTTCTTATCTTCTGCTATAGGCTTTTTTGTGTCAAAGTATAATTTAAATGTTAGAGTTATTTACTTTTATATCTCATTTATAAGTTCAATTTTATTAATTTCAGCTTTTTTTTCTAAATTTCTATCAAAATTCATGAAACCTTACCAAATTAAAAGATTTTTGGTTTTCTTAGATCCAAATATTGATCTTAAAGGAGCTGGATGGAATTTAAATCAGGTAAAGATTGCTATTGGTTCTGGAGGTATTTTCGGTAAGGGATTTTTAAAAGGTCCTTATACTCATGCAAATTATGTTCCATCTCAGAGTACGGATTTTATTTTTTCAATCCTTGCTGAAGAATTTGGTTTTGTGGGAGTTAGTGTGGTTTTAATATTATTTTTCTTTATTTTTTTTAAGATTTTAATCTTAATGAATAAAAGTAAGGATAGATATATGTCTTTGGTGCTTGCTGGTGTACTAGGTCTTTTGTTTTTTCATACCTCTTTTAATATTGGCATGTCTTTAGGGCTTTTGCCAATTACAGGTATTCCCCTGCCTTTTTTATCTTATGGTGGTTCTTCTACTATTACTTTCTTTTTTGCTATGGCTCTTTATTTTAATATTGAATCTATAGTAACTATGGATTAAAAATTTTATTTGTTGGTTCTTATTGTTTTGCCTGTTTTTTTAGTAAATTTTTTTGTATATTTTATTGAGAAGATTTATTGTTTGTCTATAACTGTGATTGGAGCTTAAATTTATTATAATAATTAATATTTAGAATCTTAGTAAGGGGTTTTTATGAGTGAAAAATTAGATAGAGAGAGTATTCTTTATAAGAAGAGACATTCAATAGCACATGTTATGGCAGAAGCTGTGCTTGAGTTATTTCCAAATACTAAGATTGCTATAGGGCCTCCGATTAAAGATGGATTTTATTATGATTTTGATTTTGAAAAACATATTACAGAAGATGATCTTTTGTTAATAGAACAGAAAATGAGAGAAATACTAAAAACAGGGAGTCCTTTTGTAAAGGAAGTGATAACTAAAGAACAGGCTTTAATGCTTTTCAAAGATGAACCTTATAAAATGGATTTAATTCGCGGACTTGCGATTACAGATGAGATTTCAATATATAAAAGTCATAATTTTACTGATCTTTGTAAAGGTCCTCATGTTGATAATATGGGTAAAATTGATCCAAAGGCATTTAAGTTAACTAGTATTGCTGGTGCTTATTGGCGTGGCGATGAGAAAAATAAGATGCTTACTCGTATTTATGGAACTTTATGGAATAATGAAAAAGATTTAAAAGCGTACCTTAAATTACGAGAAGAGATAAAAAGGCGAGACCATAGAAAACTTGGTCGTGAACTTGATTTGTTTTCTGTTCATGAAGACATAGGGCCTGGTCTTATATTTTTTCATCCAAATGGTGCTAGAATAAGAGCTATAATAGAAGATTTTTGGAGAGAAGAGCATTTTAAAAATGGTTATGATGTACTCTTTACTCCTCATATTGGTAAGTCTTGTCTTTGGGAGACTTCTGGGCATTTAGATTTTTATAAAGAAAGTATGTTTGAGAAAATGGAGATGGATAAAAGTAATTATTATGTTAAGCCTATGAATTGTCCATTTCATATTGCGATTTATAATACCGGCAAGCATTCTTATAGAGATTTGCCGTTTAGGTGGGCTGAACTTGGTACTGTGTATCGTTATGAGAAGATTGGCGCTCTTCATGGTACTATGCGTGTTAGAGGATTTACTCAAGATGATGCACACATTATATGTGCTTATGAGCAAGTTAAGTCTGAAGTTCAAGAGGTTTTAAGATTTGCTCTTTATATGTGGAATCAATTTGGATTTGCTGATTTAAAGGCATATCTCTCGACAAAGCCAGAAAAAGCTGTAGGGGATAAGGATGATTGGGAAATGTCTGTAAAAGTTTTAGAGGAAGCTTTGATTGATCTAAATATTGCTTATGATATTGATGAGGGAGGCGGGGCTTTTTATGGGCCTAAAATTGATCTTAAAATAATTGATTCTCTTGGGAGAGAATGGCAGATGAGCACAATTCAATTTGATTTTAATCTTCCTGAAAGATTTAAGATGACTTATACAGCAGAGGATGGTAAAGAAAAGCGGCCTTTTATGATTCATAGAGCCCTTCTTGGTTCTATTGAGAGATTTTTTGGAATTTTGGTAGAACATTATGGCGGAGCGTTTCCTGTGTGGTTGGCGCCTCTTCAAGTTATAATTATTCCTGTAAACAATGTTGTAGAAGAATATGCATTAGAGATATTATCTTTGTTTAAAAATGAAGGGATTAGAATAAAGCTTGATAATGATTGCAATATGAGGATGAATGCAAAAATTAGACAATATCAATCCAAAAAAGTTCCCTATATGTTTATTATAGGAGAAAAAGAGGTAGTAGAGGGAAAAATTTCGATTAGAACCAGGACAAATGATCAGATTAATGGACTTGAACTTAAAGAAGCACTTGAATTTGTGAGACTAAAGGTGAAGAATAAGGAGATTTTATAAATTGAATAGCAAGAGTATAATTAGTCCAAATAAAATAACTTTTTTTAGAATTATATTATCTTTTGTTATCTTATTTATATTCTGTCTTGAAGATTTTTGGAATCCTTATTTATTTTTAATCTTGATTTGGTTTTTAATTATTTTTAATGAAATAACAGATCTTATTGATGGATATATTGCTAGGAAATATGATTTAGTTAGTAATGTAGGCAAGATTTTAGATCCTTATGCAGATGTGTTGCAACATTTAACATATTTTGTTTTTTTCTTTTATAAAGGTATTACTCCATATTATTTTTTTGTGATATTTATATACCGTGAACTTTCTGTTGGTGTTATTAGGAATTTAATTATTCAGTTTGATATAGTTCAGCAAGCTAAGTTTTCGGGCAAAATAAAATCTTTATTTTATGCCATTTCAACATTTGCCAGTCTTTTTCTTTATAGTTTAGACAAATTGAAAATTACTACATTGATTGAGAATTTTATTAGTTTAATTTTAAATCTAGATTTTAATTTTTCTTTTATTGTTGGAATAATATATGCTATTTCTGCCTTTTTGACTCTCATATCATTAATTGATTATATTGTAATATTTTTGGATCTTGGCAAGTATGAGAAGTAATTTCTTATTAATATTTGTTTGGCTACTAATTGGTTTTTATTCTCATGCTCAGTTAAAGCAGGTGTTAACGGAAGTTGAGCCTTTAAGTATTTCAAGTGAAAGTGGAAAGGGAAGTATTTATCTGAAGGTCAATAAGTCTTCTAATTATATCTTAACTTTTGATATTTCTCTAGGTTCAGATTTTGTCTATATGGTGTATGATGTCTTGAATAAGAAATATATAACAGATAAGATAAGGAAAAGGGATGTTAAGCTTAAATTGCATAAAGATATTCTTTATGCTGTTATCTATGTCACATCTGAGAATGCAAATATTAATTTTGTCCTTGCTGATTTAGATTTGTCAATAATAAGTGATGATGCTTTAAGAGCTAAAATATCCAATATAAAAAAACAAGATAAGACTTTTTTATTAAGGGATTTGCCAAGTTTTAAACTAGGGGCAAAGCTTAAAAAATATATTTTAAGGACTTATAGTCGTAATATTTACCTTGCTTATCAGATGGAAAATAGTGATAACATTAAGGTTTCTTCATTTATTGAAAATATTGGTTGGTTTGATATAAGTACTGCTGTTAATGATAATATTACTGATATTGCGTGTTTTGATTTTGCAGTTAATTCTAAAGGGGAATTATATGTTGTATTTACTACTAAGAGTACTGATGATTTTTCTAGCGAACTTATAGTTAAAAAATTTAATAGTAGAAAGTGGATTGATATTAGTCCTAAATTTAGGACTAATATTGGATTTTTGGTAAATATTAGCATTGATAAGAGAGATAATCTGTATGTAGCTTACTTAAAGAAAGTTGGCAGTGAATATAAAGTAAATTTTGTTGCAAATAGAGGATATAGTAATATTTGGAATAATGTTATGGATTCTTATATGTCTAAAGGTGATGCCTATGTTGATGTTTCAAGTATTGGTATCATTTCTGAACCTTTTTTGGGAATTTTTTATAATTATAAAGTAAATGATTATGTTAATTCTGAGTTTATTGTTGATAGGGGCAAAACTTGGGCAAATGCAAATATTCAGTCTGCAAATATGGCAGATTCTGTCAAGCTTCTTTCTAATTTTAAATCTGGTCAGGTTGTTTTAAGTTATATAACAAAGGATAGACCTATTGTAAGTGTATTTTCCCTGCAAGATGATAAATGGAAAAATATAAGTCCAAATATTAGGATCAAGGGGATAACTAGTGATATTTTAAGTTATAGAAATGATTTGTTATTAACGTTTGAAGATGGTGATGATATCAGACTTATTTATTTTGATGAGGATAATTGGTATTTTTTAAATGAATCTGAAATTTTTCAGAAATCTGCTTGTAAGCCTCAGTTTGCAAAATATCAAGACGAAGGATTTATATTATCATATTTGAGTTTAGATTTTAAAGTTTTATCCTTTAAATTGATTAGCTAGTATTAATTCAAAGTATGATTTTTTTTCAATGTTGTTTTGTAGTTTAAATTCTTTTATTGTTTCGTAAATTTCTGTCTTGGCAAGACTTAATTCATTCTTATCATAAATTATTTTTTCAATTTCCAAATAAAAACCAAGATTTTCAATGTCATTAATTTCTATGTTTAAGTTTCCTTTTTGATAAATTAAACTTTTTTTGATTTTTTTGTATAGAATTTTAAAATTCATTTCTTCTAGAAAAAATATAAAATTGTTTATTTGGTCTACTTTAAATTCGATTTCCCTGTTGATTTCTATGTCATTTTCTAAAGATTGGATTTTAAATGTTACAATCTCTTCTGAGGTATTAAATTTTCTTATTCTAATTATTTTTTCTGTGTTAGAATAGTAAGTATCATTTTTGATTTCTTCTTTAATAAATTTGAATTTTTGATTAGCCAATTTTAATATTTTTTTAAGTTTATTTTTGGGAATAAAAGCTTTCAATTCAATTTCAAACATGTATTAAAAATAATAAAATTATGATAATATTTCAATGTCTTATGATTTTGCTGTTTTGGTAATGATATCTTATGTAGTTTGTTATATTTTATGTTTTTATGTTGAAATTTGAGTTTAGTGATAGGTTTTTTCTTTTCAGTTATTTTATCCTGATTATGTTCTTGGGTTCTCTACTGTTGTCATTGCCCATTGCTTGGAATGGTGAGGAAAAACTAGAGTATATAGATGTTTTATTTACATCTGTATCTGCTGTTAGCATTACGGGACTTGTTACTGTTCAAATAGAGAATTTTTCTACTTTTGGATTTATCGTAATAATGTTATTGATGCAATTTGGTGGTCTTGGGTTTATAACAATTACTACTTTTTATTTGCTTATTCCTAAGCGTAAGTTGAAGTTAACCGATGCTCGGATAATAAAGCAGTATTCTCTTTCAAATATTGAATATAATCCTGTTAAGATTTTGAAAAGCATACTTTTTGTAACTTTTTTAATTGAATTAATTGGACTAATATTAATATTAGTGTGTTTTAAACTTCGAGGTATTAGTATTTCATTGCTTGAGGCTTTATTTACGGCAATTTCAGCCTTTTGTAATGCAGGGTTTTCTATGCATTCTGAGAGTATTTATGCGTGGCGTGATGTTCCTGAGGCTATAGTTGTTATTGCTATTTTGATTATTTGTGGAGGACTTGGGTTTATGGTATATCGTGATGTTACTAATACTATTAAATACCATAAGAAGTTGTCTCTTCATGTTAAAATTGTTTTCTTGCTGAGTTTCTTTTTAATTGTTTTTGGTGCAATCGTATTTTTTTTATCAGAAATGCATAAACTTGAGGAAGGTTATTCACTTGGAACGCTCATATTTAATTCAATATTTTATTCAATAAGTACAAGGACTGCTGGTTTTAATTATCTTGATAATTCTCTTATTGCAGGTAGAACCCAAATGCTTTCGTTGCCATTCATGTTCATTGGTGGTGCTCCAGGCTCAACTGCTGGGGGGATTAAGATTACTACCTTTTTTCTAATTATTCTTGCTGTAATAAAATCCCAAGATGGTAATGGTTATATTATTGGTTCTTATAAAGTTTCAATTGATAGTATAAGGTTTGCACTTTTATTTTTTGTAAGGGCTGTTTTTATTTTGTGTTTTTCATTCTTTGTTCTTCTTGCTGCTGAGAGTGGTGGAAAATGGAGAGTTATTGATTTAGGATATGAAGTTTTTTCTGCTTTTGGTACCGTTGGTTTGTCAGTTGGTGTTACACAGGATTTGTCATTTTTAGGTAAAGTAATTATAATCTTTACTATGTTTGCAGGTCGGATAGGACTTTTTTCTATGGCAATTTTTGTTTCACGAAGATCTCGTTTTGAGGAATTTACAAGACCAAGGCAAGATATTTTGGTGGGTTAGGGAAGAATGAAAACGTTTGTTATTATTGGTCTTAGTAATTTAGGGATTCATATTCTTGAGAATTTGAGTAAGCTTGATTGTCAAATTATTATTGTCGACACTTCAAAGGAATTGGTTGAGGAATATGATGTTATTGCTACAGAAAGCTTTATTTTGGATCAATTTACTAAAAATGCTTTAAAAAAAGTTATTCCTGTAGATACTGATGCTGTTATTATTGATTTTGATAATGATCTTGGGAAAAGTGCTCTTGTTACTCATTATTGTAATCTTTTAGGTGTTAAAGAGATATGCGTTAAAACTGAAGATAGGGATGACGCTGAGATATTAAAAACTCTTGGTGCTACAAAAATTATATTTCCAAGTAAGGATGCTGCAAGAAGATTAACCCCACTATTAGTATCTCCTAATCTTTCAACTTATAGTATTGTTGGTCACGACATCATTGTTGCTGAGACTGTTATTCCGAAAGAGTATGTAGGTAAAACTCTTCTTGAGGCTGATTTAAGAAGAGAGAAGGGCATTACTGTTATTGCTGTTAGAAATTTAAGCAATTCTAGGTATGAGTTTGTGGATGGTGATTATTTTTTCTTGAAAGATGATAAAATTGTAATTTGTGGCAAGCCTGATGGAATTGAGAATTTTACAAATAATAAGGATTTGATTAAAGATTTAATATCAGTTTCTAAAGCAGAAGATGTTTCTTCCAAGGAGGATTTTAAGAAATTAGGATTTTTAAGATTTTTTGATTTCATGAAAAAGTTTAATAAAGATAAGAAAAATGATTAATAGGATTTGAAGATGACTAAGATTATTCCTGTTGCAAGTGGAAAGGGTGGTGTTGGAAAAACGTCTTTTGTTGCTAATATTGGTTATAAACTTGCATGTTTAGGCAAAACTGTAATACTTGTTGATCTTGACCTTGGTGGTTCTAACCTGCATACATGTTTAGGGGTTAAGAATACTGGCGTTGGAATAGGTTCCTTTATTAATAAACGTGAGAAAGATTTTTCAAGTTTAATTCTTAAAACGCCTTATAAAAAGCTTTATCTGATTCCAGGAGATGCCCTTTATACGGGAACAGCTAATATTCCTTTTTCTATTAAAAAGAGGATAATAGATTCGATTCAGAGAGATCTTGTTGCTGATTTTGTTTTCATAGATTTAGGTTCAGGTACGTCTTATAATACAGTAGATTTTTATTTGTCAGCTTACAGTGGTATAATCGTTACTGTTCCAGAAACCCCTTCAATACTTAATGCTTATTCTTTTTTGAAAAATGCACTGTATCGGCTTTTGTATTTGAGTTTTCCTTCAAAGAGTGCTGAACGTGAATATATTAGTAATTTTTTTAAAAATAAAATAGAAGGTACGAATGTTAAATTTAAAGATTTAGTTACGGGGATTGAAGTTATATCTTTAAGTGCATCACTTAAGGTAAAAAAGATGATGAATAGTTTTTATCCCAGAGTTGTATTAAATAGGATAGAATCTAGTGAAGAAATAGCTATGTGTGAAAATTTAATAAATGTTGTTAAAAATAATATTAACATACCGGTTGAATTTGTTGGTTTTATTCCGTTTGCAAAGAGTTTTAGAGAGTCTGTTAATAATAGAGTTCCATTTATTGATTTTGATAGAAATTCAAAGCTTAATAAATATTTTGAGTTTATTGCAGGTAATTTAATTAAGTCTCCCGTTGAAGGTTCGCCTTATATTTATGATGATATATACGATATGATTAAAGAACAAAGTCAATTTATTAGGAAATAATTGAATTATAATAATACTTATTATGGAGGAGGAACTTAATGCATAGAATTAGGAATGAGAATTTAGATTTTAAAATAGAAAATTTAGGAGAATGTAAACAAGATAATCCTTTGATTAGTTTTTATGCTAAGGAGAGTCATGTTCACTTTACTGATGAGACTAGTAAGATTAGATTGAATGTTTATAAAAATGAAGAGGGTTGGGAGCAATATGAGAATGTTTTTTTAGAGAAAGCTGGTCCTAGATATAAGATTTATTTTGATCCAAGTCATGTTAAGGCGGCAATTACTACTTGTGGAGGTCTTTGTCCAGGTTTTAATGATGTTATTCGTTCAATTGTTAGAACTTTATGGAAAGTATATGGAGTTTATAATATTTATGGAGTTAAATTCGGATATCAGGGACTTTTGCCAGAGTCTAATTTGAGTTTTATGAAGCTAAATCCTGATGTAGTAGATGATATTAATCAGCTTGGTGGGACAATACTTGGTTCATCAAGAGGGGGGATTAAACCTGTTGAAATAGTTGATACTTTGGAGAGGATGGAAATTAATATGCTCTTTAATATCGGTGGAGATGGAACACAAAAGGGTTCTGTTTTAATTGCTGAGGAAATAGAGAGAAGAAATTTGAAAATAGCTGTTGTAGGTATTCCAAAGACAATAGATAATGATTTGATGTTTGTTCAAAAATCTTTTGGATTTGAAACGGCTGTGGAGCAAGCAGTTGCTGCGGTTGCTGGTGCTCACTTTGAGGCAAATAGTGCTTATAATGGAATTGGTCTTGTTAAGGTTATGGGTAGAGATTCTGGGTTTATTGCTGCTTATACTGCTTTATCATCTAATGATGTTAATTTTTGTTTAATCCCAGAACTAGATTTTGATATTGAGGGGCCTAATGGGCTTCTTGCACATCTTGAAAGACGCCTTTTGGCAAAAGAGAATTTGGATGAGATGCCCCATGCAGTAATATTAATAGCAGAGGGAGCTGGACAAAAATATTTTGATCCTGGTAGTCGCAAAAGAGATGATTCTGGTAATTTGCTTTATGAAGATATTGGACTTTATATTAAAGACAAGGTTAATACGTATTTTAAATCAAAAAATATTCCAGTTAATCTTAAATATATTGATCCTAGTTATATTATTAGAAGCTCACCAGCTAATGCTAGTGATTCCCTTTATTGTGCTCGTCTTGGCTCAAATGCTGTTCATGCTGCTATGGCAGGTAAGACAAAATTATTAATTAGCTTATGGAGTACAAAATTTGTACATATTCCAATAAAAATGGCAGTAATTGCTAGAAATAAAGTCAATATAAATGGTTCTTTCTGGCGGGATGTTCTTTCAAGTACTGGTCAGCCATTTAGCATGAAGAACTAAAATAAAGGTAATTTAAGTTTTCTTTTATTTTTCTTTTAGTTATTTTGCTGCATTGCCCGCAATATTTAATGCATCCCAAGTTTTTGAGAATGGTGGAGAATATGCGAAATCCATCATTCCAAGTTCATTTGTTGTAAGTTTTGAATAAACAGCAAGGGATAGTGCGTGCATTCTTGTTGCAGCTCCATTTTTACCAATTATTTGTGCCCCAATGATTTCTTTTGTTTCTTTATTGTATATCAGTTTAATATACAAATCTTCTTGATTTGGATAATAATTTGTATGATTTTTATCTTTTATAAATATTGTTTTATATTTAATTCCAAGCCTTAAAGCGGCCTCTTCTGTAAGACCAGTTCTGGCTGCTTCAAGAGATAGGACTTTAATAGACGCAGATCCTAGCGTTCCTTTAAAAGGAACGCGCCTTCCTGCTAGATTTTCACCAATTACCTTTCCTAATTTGTTAGCTGTTGTTGCAAGGGGAATGTAATCATTTTTCTTGCTTATAATATTGTAAACTGTAGCGCAATCTCCTGCAGAGAAAATGTTTTCTGCACTGGTTTCGCCATATTCATTGATAATTATTGCACCATTTTTTAAGGTCTCAAGTTGACCTTCTAAGAATTCAGTAGCAGGTTTTATTCCTGTAGAGAGAATTACAAGATCTGCCTTATATTCGGATTTATTTGTAATAATTCCTTCAACTTTTTCTTTTCCTATTAAGCTTTTTGCAAATTCATCTGTGTGGAGTAAGACATTGTTTTTTATTAGTTCTTCTTCCATTATATTAGTTATTTCTTTATCGAATGATTCGGTTAGTATTCGTTTGTCTAGTTGGATTATTCTTATATTTTTGTCTAAAGTTTTAGCAGCCTCGATCATTTCAATTCCAATATATCCAGCTCCTATTATTACTATGTTTTTTATGTCTTTTTTCTTGAAAAGTTCTCTTATTTCCTGTCCGTCTTTCATATTTCTTAGAGTATAAAAGTTATTTAGTTGAATATTGCTAATTGGAGGAATGATAGGATTTCCTCCCGTTGCAATCATTAATTTATCATAAGTATCATTGAATATCTGTTGTGTTTTAAGGTTTTTTACCTTAAGGGTATTATTTTTTATGTCGACTTTAATGACCTCATGTTCAGTGAATACTGATATTCCATTTTGTGCAAATTCCTCAGGTGTTCTAGCTATCATGTTGTTTGGTTCATCAAAGAAGCCACCAATGAAATATGGTAGTCCGCAAGCTCCAAAAGATGTAGTATTTGTTTTCTCATAAATAGTGATATTTAATCCTTTATTTGTTCGTTTGGCTTTTGCAGCAGCGCTAGTTCCTGCAGCAGTTCCACCAATAATTATTATTTTCATAGAATCCCTTATTTTTCTATTTCGTTTTGATTATTATAAATATTTATGTCTAATTGATTAAGGTTTTTGGCTGTTATTATTCCTGCAATCATTGCGCCGCTTACATTAACAGATGTTCTACCCATGTCAATTAAAGGTTCAATAGATATTAGTAGCCCAACGAGTTCAACGGGTAGGTTCATTGATGAGAGAACCATTAAAGAGGATATTGTTGCACCTCCTCCAGCTCCAGCTGCTCCAAATGAGGTTATTATTATTAATCCTATAAGTTGGAGTAGGAATAAAGGTTCTGTTGGGTTTATTCCTTGGGTAGGAGCAATCATTATTGCTAGCATGGCAGGATGGAGAGCTGCGCAGCCATTTTGTCCAATGGATGTTCCAAATGCACTTGAGAGATTTGCAATGCCCTCACTGACTCCTAATTGTTTAGTTTGTACTTCTACATTAACAGGTATTGTTGCTGCGCTAGAACGAGATATGAATGCAAATGTTAAGACTGGCCATGCTTTTTTAATGAAGATAATTGGATTTAGCCTGTTAAGTGCAATTAGTGACATGTGCATTAAAATTGTAATACCAATAGCAATATAAGATGCAAGTGCAAATTTTCCAAGTTTCATGATACTTGAAATATCACTTGTTGCTGATATTTTTGTAATCATTGCTAATATGGCATAAGGTGTTAACTTTAAAATTAACATTATCATTCCTGAGGTTAAATCTTGTGCTGTGGATATTATTTGTTTAAAAACTTCTATTGATTCTGGGTTTTTTTTGGCAACCCTAAGAGCAACGATTCCTACTAAGGCAGCAAATATTACTATTCCAATTGTTGAGTTTGGCCTTGCTCCTGTCATATCTGAGAATATATTCTCAGGGATAATTTCTGATAGTTTTTGTGTAATTGGGGTTTCCTGTAGGCGTTCAAGACCTTGATTTAGTTTTTTGCCTCGTGTAATTTCATCTACTCCAGGTTGGAGTCCTTCTGCTGTTAATTTAAAGGAGAGAGATGTACAAATTCCAATTATTGCAGCAATTCCTGCTGTGAATACAAGCATGAATATTACAGATAAACTCATTTTCCAAATGTCCTGGCTATTTGTTAGTTTTACTATTGCCGATATTATTGAAACAAGTATGAGTGGTATTACCATCATTTTAATAAGTCTTACATATCCTATGCCTAAGATATTAATCCACTGAATACTCTCTTTTAATATTGTTGATTCTGGTTCATAACAATATTTCATAGTTATACCAAAGACTATTCCTAATCCTAGGGCTATCAATAGTCTTTTTGTAAATGAGATGTGTTTTTTATGTAGAAAATATAGAAATCCTATTAATATAAGCATGATTATAATATTTATTAGTGTGTATATTATTGTTGTGTCCATCCTTTTGCCCCTTTTTTGTAAATTTGAATGTACATAGTATTTTGAATCATAGTTAAGTACTTATGAATTAACTTTGTTACTTTTTTATTATCAAAGTAGGCTATCATAAGAGCTTATTATGCCGTCTTTTAAGTCATTGTTCTTCAAAATTTTAGTTGCAATGACTTTGCCAAGTTGAACTCCTTCTTGGTCGAATGAATTTATATTTAGTAAGAATCCTTCAAACATTACCTTGTTTTCATAGTGGGATAGTATTGCACCTATTGTATAAGGTGTAAGCTCTTTTGAATATATTAATGCAGAAGGTCTCTCACCTTTAAAGTTTTTATTTTTATTTGTATCTTCTTTGCCGCAAGATAATGCTATTATTTGGGCTATTAAATTTGCTTTTAGCTTATTATTGTTTGATGTTCCCTCTAGAGTGATATCCTGTTTTAGTTGAGACTCACTAAAACCTATGAAATCCATTGGTACTATCTCTGTTCCTTGATGAAGCATTTGAAAGAATGAATGTTGAACATCTGTTCCAATTCCCCCCCAAATTATTCTTACTGTTTTATAATCAATTTTTTCTCCAAACCTGTTTACACTTTTTCCATTGCTTTCCATTTCAAGTTGCTGCAGATGAAGATAGAAGTTTTCCATTGCTTTTGAATATGCAATAATACAGTTACTGCTGTAGTTGAGGATATTACTTTCGTATATACTAATTAGTGCTGCTAGGAGAGGAGCATTTTCTTTTATATTTTTATTTAATGCTTTTTTATCAACCTCATAAGCTCCTTTCAATATTTCTTTTGTAACGTTTTCTGTGAAGCAAAGAGTAATTAGGGTAAGTCCAACAGCCGATGTTGGTGAAAATCTTCCACCAATTGAATCATGCATAAAGAAGTATTCAAGATATCCCTGTTCAAGTGCTAGCATACTTCCCTTTGAGGTAATGATTATAATCTGTTTTTGGTATTCTTTGATTCCATTATCTTTTAATTTTTTAATTAAAAATTGCATATTAGATGCTGTCTCTAGCGTGGTTCCGCTTTTTGATACTATAATAAATAGGGTTTCTTGAAGGTCTATTTTACTTAAGATTTCTTCTGATTCATCTGGGTCAACATTTGAAATAAAATAGGCTTTCATCAGATATAAATTTTTTTTCTTAGCATAATTTTTAATTGCGGTGTATAGCGCTTTTGGGCCAAGACTCGATCCGCCAATTCCGATTTGTACCACATTCTTAAATACTCTTCCACTTGTGCTCTTAATTGTGCCGTTTTGGACTTGTTTTGCAAATTCAAAAATTCTTTTAAGCTCGCTTTCAAAAAATTTTCTCATATTTTCATTATTTTCTGTGACTTCTATGCCAAGTTGTCCTCTTGTCAAATGGTGTAAAACTTTTCTGTTTTCGCTGATGTTAATATTTTTACCATCAATGATTTCTTTATATTTTTCTATTAGATTTGCTTCATCGCTTAAATTTTGAAATATTCTTAGGTGATTTTCGTTAATTTGTTTTGTAGCGTAATTATAATGTACGTGATGTCCTTCTATCTTGATATCATATTCTTTTATTCTGTCTTCGCTTAGAGTCTTCTTTAGTTCTTCGGGATTGGTTTGTTTTAATTCTTGAAAATTTTTAAGTTTATTAAGGTTAATGTATTTAAGCATAAAATATCCTCAACAGTTTTTGTATATTTAAATTTTATTTTTTTCTTTTAAAGATTTTTTTTATTTTAAATGTTATAAGATTTAATAATCTTATAATTATATTTTTTTCTGAATAATTTTTTAATTGCTCTTCTCCTGTCTCTGCTTCACTTTTTGTAAATGATTTTCTGGCATTGTTCTCATCTAGTTCAATTTCGAGTAGAGTTTTTTTATCTTCTATGGGGATTACTTTGACATCGACTTCTTTATACCCAAGTTCTTTTAATACTTGATATCTTCTAAAACCAGCTACTAGATTTTTATTTTTATCTATTATTATTGGATAAATTAAACCATGTTTTTTGATACTTTCTTTAAGAGTTGTGGTATCTCCTACATTTTGTCTGATTCGTCTTTTAATTTTTATTTGTTCTAAATCTATTAACATACTTATTAATCCAATTGAATATTGTCTCCATTTACATCTTTTTGCTCATTTTCATCAATTTGTTCATTGTAATCAGTAATAGAGCTTTCTTTATCTGTATTATCTTTATGTTCATTTTCTTTAATTTCTGTATTGTTGTCTTTATCTGTATTATTTTTATCCGTATCATCTGTATCAATATTATAGTCTATATTAATATTATCGTCTATATCAATATTATCATCTGTCCTTGTGTTATTGATAGTATTGTCTATTCTTATATCTGGCATATCATGATTCACATTTGCTTTATTATTCTCAGTTTCTAAATTACTATCTGGATTACTATTGTTAGTTTCATTGATATCATTCTCAGGTTCTATTTTATTGTCTATTTCATTTAGTTGGTTAAAGTCATCCATAAGATATTCAAATTCATTAATCTCAATGTTTAATTCATCATTGTCATCTATTTTATCAATTCCATAAACATTAAATTCCATTTTGTTTAAAAATTCAGATTTATTTTCGTAGTATCTTGACTTTTCGAATGGTTGAGTACCTGCAATGAATATTTCATTTATTGTTGTTTCATTAGGTACTCCTTCTGGTAATAGTCCTGTTTCTGATTGTACTTGCACATTGACTATTCCTTTAGGTCTTATGAAGACTTTTTTAGGTAAGTGCTTATGGTATTCTGCCATAAATTTGCCCCAGCTAGGACCAGCAATGCCTGTTCCTGTTCCAGCAGTTCCTAATGAATATCCCTTTTTATCGAAGCCAACCCACAAAGCTGTTGTTATGTAGGGTGAATATCCTATTGCCCATCCGTCGGCCCAGTTTTGAGTGGTTCCTGATTTTCCTGCAATGTCAGATTTGAAGTCTTTAAGGTTTGTATATCTTTGATTTGCTAATGTTCCGTATTGTATTGTTGATTTCATCATGTCTGTCATAATATAGGCAGTTTGAGGAGATATTATTTGTGCATTAGCTCCTTTGTTTTTGATTGCTGTTAGTGTTTCAGATTCTACATTTGCTATTACTTTTCCGTTCCTATCTTCAATGTATTTAATTCCATATGGTTCTATTTCTTTGCCATTATTTCCCAAAATTGCGAATGCTCTTGCCATTTGTATGGGAGATGTTGATATGACACCGAGCGCAAGGGGATATACTTTAGGAAAAGTTTTGTTTATTTCATTTTGATCTTTTATTCCTAATAATTTAGCAGAATATTTAATTGCATTTTCAAATCCTAATATGTCGAGTATTCTAAGAGAGGGAATATTTAAAGATAAAGCTAGTGCTTTACGTGTTAATACATTTCCTCTCCATTTTCCTCCGTAGTTCTCAGGGGCATAAACTTCTCCTTCTTGATTGAAAAAGGCTACTGGAGAATCTGAAAACATTGTTGCAGCTGTTATTTTTTTCAGATCAATAGCTGCTGAGAAGTATAAGGCTTTAAATGCACTCCCAGGTTGTATTTTTGCTTGAGTTGCTCTGTTAAATTCGCTTCCCTTTCTATATCCACTTCCCCCAACCATTGCTTTAATTGCTCCTGTTGCGGTATCTAGTGCTATGAATGCACCTTCTGGTTGTACAATTAAATTTGGATTTGTTGTATTGTTAATTGTGTATTCTCTTGTTGCTTTGTCTATTTTATCAATACCTAATATTGCTGCAAAGCTTGCAATTAAATCAATATTATCCTCGTAAAATTTTCTTGTTCTTAATTTTTTATATTGTCTGCCGTTTACTCTGGTGCTTCTTATTCCAAGCAAATCAGATATTGTATCAATTACTGGCACTATTTCCGAGTTAATTATTAGCGTCTCAGATGATTTGGTAGAATTATACATTTTTCTTGCTTTTGTAATCATTTCTTGAGTAACTTCATTTGCATATTTTTGCGCATTAAGATCAAGTGTTGTGTATATTGAGTATCCGTCTTTGTATATGTTTGCTCCGGCTGGGAGATGTTTAGTTATTCTTTGTCTTATGTATTCTGAGAAATAAGGTGCATGATCCTCTTTATCAGAGATAGCTGATGTATCTGCCATACGAGTCCAGTCGTAGTTTGCCCAGTACTCATTAAATTCTGCCTCAGCTAGTTCAGGACTTATAATTCCATTAGATGATACTTGATTTAATACTGCCTTTTGTATTTTTTTAGCGAATTCTGGATTATAAAATGGTGAATAAAGTTTTGCGTTTGGTAGTTGTATAATCATTAAAACAGCTTCTGCAGTGTTAATATCTTTGACTCTTTTGTTGAAAAAGAATTTTGAAGCTGCTACCACTCCGTAATTTCCGTTTCCAAAATAGACTTTATTTAGATATTTCTCAAGTATTTCATATTTTGATAGTTTTTTTTCAAGTTGTATGGCCCACCAAATTTCATTTAGTTTCCTTAAGATCGATCGTTTTGCTTGGTTGGTATAGAGAAGCTTTGCTAATTGTTGCGTTAAAGTACTTCCCCCTGAGAAATATCTTCCAAGAGCAATATTAAAAGCAGCTCTCAAAATGCCCATGAGTGAGAAGCCTCTGTGGAAGAAAAAGCTAAGATCTTCGCGTATTAAAAGTGTATTTATTAAGTTATTAGGCATTTCTCTTAAAGAGAGTAGTTCTCTATTCTCATCAGATATAAATTGTGTTATTATCCTGCCATTGGTGTCAAAAAGTTTTGACGGTATAGCAGGGTTTACGTCACCAAATTTTTTATCTCTTTGAATGTTTATAGTTTCAGCTATCGTAATTGATAGCAAAATAATAGAGAAACTAATAGTAAAATATGTTAGATAAATGAGTATGTTATCTTTTTTACTAAAGTTAATCCTTTTCAAATTATGTCCTTCTAACATAATTATACTATAAATATATCAAAATTGACATTTTTCATGAGTTGTTATTAATGTGAAAATATTGTTATAATTCCTTCTTATATGTACTACGTGGATTCTGTAATGCAAATTGGAAAGGAATGAAAAATATGGAATCCTATATTTCATAAGTATTGTTTTTATTGATAAGTGAGAATTACGTGCGACTAGTAACTTAAATAAGAGTTTTTTTCTTGAGGTTTTTTTAAAAGTTTTTGTTTATGCAATTGGTTTTGCATTTTGATTTTATTTGAATATGAATTTGATTTCTATATATTATGCTGAATAAGTTACTAACTATTGGTTGTATCTAAGATTTTGGGATAGAATTATTTTAAAGTGTATGCATAACTTAAAATTTTTGAATTTTATTGCTTTAATTTTCCTGAATATCAATTTCAACATGTTTGTTAGATTTCAAAGGAGAGGTTTATGTTTTTGTCTCGAAAAATAAAAGATTATGAAGTTAAGTATAAGGGTAAAGAAATTAAGATGAGTACTGAAATCAACAGTTTCCTTAATATTAGAAATTCTGTTGAAATGAGAGTTGGTACTTATGTAGCAAGTGGTGTAATCTATTCTATTTCTATGAGTGCTATTAAGCTTATTTTACAGGATGATAAAGTTTTACCTGTTTTGGCACAAAATGGAAATTCAGGCAATATTCAGCTTAAGAGCTTTGATAATGTTGGTGATAATTCTTTTTTTATTCCTTCTTTAGTCGTTAAGTTGGTAAATACATCTTCTTATTCCGTTCAAGATAAGGAGTATAATTTGCTGACTCTAGATTTTTTATCTCCCCTCTCAGAAGAGGTTGCAGTTAAAATTGGCAAATTGCTTGATTTGAAGCTTGGACAGAATCAAAGAATTCATGAGCGTATTATTATTGATAAGGATTCAATTAGAAAACTTAATCTTAGTTCTGATAAAGCTTTTATTAAAGTTAATGGCGTTAAGCATAAATGCTTGATTAAAGACATGTCTTATGGAGGTGCACTTTTAATATCTTATTTTGATTATGAGGGAATGGATGAGAGTAATCCTGATTTAACTTTAAGTTTTGATATTGCAGACAAGGAAGTATCTATTGTGGGTAAGGCAAGAAATTTGAGTGTTATTCAAACTCCTAATGGTAAGGTTTTAGCTTTAGGTGTTGCATTCTGCGAGGAAAAGATTCCCCTTGCTTATACTATGTTAATCCATGATTATTTTAATTAGGGGATTTATGCTTAAAAATATTGTTTATATTTCTCTTCCAGAAGATTTTACAAGTCAAATTAAAGATTTTATATTTGATCCTAAGATACTTTTACCTGTCGAGGTTGGTGATGTTCAACATTTTTCTCAAGATGAACTTAATTTTGAGGCTGTTATGTCTGCAATTCTTAAGATCTCAGCTTATGATCAAGGTAATGTTAATTTCCCTTATTATAAAAAGCTTCTATTAGCTTTAAATCCGAATATTGTTAATATGCTTATTCATGTTGGACTTACTAAGATTGATGAGGGCGATTACAACTTGGCTCTTGAGATTTTTTTGGCATTAAAAGGTATTGATGGTGAGAATGAGGTTCTTCTTTCTAATTTGGCATTATTATATGAGAAAATGGCTGAAAACTTCTTAAGGGTTGATCAAAATGTAGAGGCTATGACTAGTAATCAAAATGCTTTAAAGATTTATGAGAGACTTTTAGAACTTGAAAGTCCAAATGAAAATGTGTTTGCAAATGCTGGTTTTTTCTTTGTTAAACAATACAAATTAGACAGGGCACAAGAATTGCTTAGGCATTATTTGAGAATTTCTAATAATTTAAAATTAAAAAGTAAGGTAAGTGAGGTTTTAGATGCTATAGGAGTTCATAAAAGTTTAGCCTTAAATCTTGAGAGAATATATGATTTGATAATTTTATCAAAGGAAGATGAAGCTATTTCTGAACTTGTTAAACTTTTAGAATATCATGAAGGTTCTTGGAATGCTTGGTTCTTGCTTGGATGGGGATATAGAAGAAAGGGGTTTTACTCTGAGGCAAAAGATGCTTTTCTTAAAGTTTTGTCTATTGATTCTAAGAATGTCGATGCTATGAACGAGCTTGCAATCTGTTTTATGGAACTTGTTGAGTTTAATGATAGTCTTGAGTATTTACTTAAAGCTTTAAAGCTTGAACCTGATAATATCAAAATTATTTCAAATCTTGGAATTCTTCATTTAAAGATGGAGCGCAGTAAAGAGGCTAGAGAATATTTTGAAATAGTTCTTGAATATGATTCAAGTGATCCTATTGCCCTTAAATATTTGGAACTATTGGATAGTTAAATTTAATGTATATGTTGTATTGCTTTTAAAAAATAAATTTATTCAGACTGGCTTTCTTAAGTCTATTATTAATTGAGTATCCAAGTTGATTGTTATCCACAAATTCAGCAAGTATTTGTTTATATTCTTTCTCAGATTCTACAAATACTTTGTAAATGTTTTTTGCATATTCTTCTAATGTGTTAAAAACACAAATATTATTCATATTCCAAAATCCGTTAAACCAGTATGATTTAAAAGTATCTCTCGTAATGAGCACTTTTGTATCTTGCCTTGAGGCATAGCATCTTATATTATCTTTTTGTTTAAATAGATAAACAGGGATTCGTGGTCTGTAATGTTCTAGTAAGTTTCCAGGTGATTTAGAGAGCATTTCCTTTCCTACTGAATATTCGACTCTAAATTCCCCCTTAAGTTCTCTCTCTATCATTTCTTTTGTGATTGAGCCTGGTCTTAGTATTGATATATTTCCTTTAAGATCGAATCCTATAACGGTTGATTCTATGCCAATTTTTGACCCTTCATTTTTTTTGATGATTCCCTTAACTAGACCGTCAAGTTCTTTGATTGCCATTTTAAAATTAGTGGCGCTGGGACGTCTTGACAAATTTGCTGATGGTGCTGCTATTGGAACTCCGCTTATTTTTATTAACTTTAAAGCTACAGGTTCTGATGGTATTCTGACTGCTATGCTCTCAAGTCCCCCGCTTATGAGGTTGGATATTTTACCTGCATTCTTTAGTATAAATGTTAGGGGGCCTGGAGTGAATTTTTGCATTAGAATTAGTGCACTTTTTGGTATATGTTCGACAAGTTCATTTATCTTTTCTATTGATTCAACATGCACTATTAAAGGATTTGTGATAGGGCGCTTCTTTACTAGAAAAATCATTCGTACAGCGTCATCATTGTATGCATTAGCCCCAATTCCATATACTGTTTCTGTAGGAAATACTACTAATTCTCCTGTTCTTATAAATTTTGCCGCTTTTTCTATCTCTGATTGTTCTATGATCTCTGTTTTCATTGATGTCATTTCCTATGGATTTTGCTTACTTATTTATTAAAGCAAAAAAATTGCAAATAAACAATTTAGGTTAACTTAGTTTGAGTGATTTTATGTTATAAGTCTTAAGCTTTCTTTATCTTGTAATATGCAATATGGTATAATATGTGGTATGGTAAGTTTGTTTAGCCTTATGGGTACTAGCTTTAGATTTGGATTTTTATTTTTATTTTTTACCGCTACTCAATTGCACAGTGCTACTGTAGGGCTTGCTTCATGGTATGGGGAAGCTTTTCATGGTAAGCCTACTGCTAATGGTGAAAAATTTGACATGACAGCTCTTACGGCTGCTCACAAGGAACTTCCATTTAATACTGTTGTAAGAGTTACTAATTTACTTAATAATAGGACAGTTGTTGTAAGAATTAATGATAGGGGTCCTTTTAGAAAAGATCGAATAATTGATTTATCAAAATCTGCTGCTGAAAAGCTAGATTTTTTAGGAATAGGTGTTGCTCCTGTAAAAATTGAAGTATTAGAACAATTGAGTGAAAAAAAAGCTGTAACGCAAGAGTCTAGAAAAACTGTTAATGGTGAAAATTCTTCTAAGTCTGATTCTGTTGTTTCTGCTTCAAAATTGGAGAGGGATGTTGCTTTAGATAAAGATCACTCTGAGGTTGCAGAAAAGCTTTTAGATAATTCAACTAAGGAACCAGATTTCTATATACAAGTTGGTTCTTATAAGATTAAGGATTATGCTCAAAGAGCCTATAAAATACTTCAAAAAGCTGGACTTAATGTTTTAGTGAATTCCCATGGACCTTTTTTTACAGTGTTTATTCCTACTTATGCTGATGATGTTCATAAGAATGTTGAACTTATTAAATCCACAGGATATCAGGATATTTTGGTAAGAAAGACTAAGATTCCAGGAGATAGTATTTCTATAGATTAGTATTTTGCTCTATCTCTTTAAAAAATGTATTTATTGTGTGTTTGATATTTTCAAAGTTTAAGTAATAAGTCTTTATTTCAGGTAGGGATTGTAGGAATAATTTGCCATAAGTTTTCTCAAAAATTCTTTTATCAAAGCATACTATAATGCCATAGTCTTTTGAATCTCTAATCAATCTTCCAAATCCTTGTTTGAATTTCATTATTGCTTGTGGCAGTGTTTCTTGTGTGAAAAAATTTTCATTTGATTTTGTAGCCAATGCGTTTTTTGCTATCAAAATTGGATCTGAGGGAGTTTGAAATGGTAATTTTGGAATTATAACCATTGTTAATTTATCTCCTTTAATGTCAATTCCTTCCCAAAAGTTTTTCATGCCTATAAGTACGCTTTTTTTTGGTGATTTTTTGAAAGAATTTATGAGTTCATGTTTTGGCAATTCTCCTTGTATGAAAAGGTTTATGTTATTTTCACGTAGGAAATCTTTAATGTTTTTTCCTATGTATTCTAAACTTTTAAATGAGGTTAAAAGAATTAAAGTCCCCCCTTTGTTTAATATCACTAGCTCTTTAATATACTGTATTGATTGATTTAAAAATTCTTCTGCTTTATTAGGGTCTTCAATATCTGATGTAACTGTTAGTATTGATTTTTCTTTATAGGGAAAAGAGTATGGTAACTTTTCCATTTCTATGTCTTGATTGATTAAGTTTAGTCCCGTTTGATTTATAAAATATGAGAATGATTGATTGATCATGAGAGTAGCTGAAGTAAAAACTATCCTTTTTACTCGTTTATACATAATTTTGTTTAGTTCAGGACCTAAATAAATCCCTGATGTTTTAAATATAGGTATATTTTTTTTATTTTCTATCCAAAAACAAAAATTATCATATTGATTTTCAGAGATGAAATTTTTAATTAATGATTCTTTATACTCTATATTTTTAATTAATCTCTCTAGTTCAATTTTTGCTGTTTTATTTTCCATATTTTGTATTATTGATGTAATGGATACTTTATAATTTTCTAGATTATATATGATATTTTGTAAGTGTGTTTTAATTCGTATATAAAAATCTGTTTTGTGTGTATCATTGGTAATTCTATAAATTGATGGGAAATCTTTTTGTATTTTTATTATATATTCAACATTTTCAAAGCTTAGCATTGTTTCAATTTCAAAGTTTTTCTTGTATGCACCGTTTATGTTTTGTTTTTTTATGATTTTATCTATTTTTGTAAAAATTTGTTTTATTCCAATTCTTGAAAAATTCTTGCTAAATAGGGTTCTTGCAGCTTCTTCTAAATAATGAGCTTCATCGATTATTATATTTTTTACATTAGGCAAGATTAAATTAATCTCTTCATAATTTTTTTCAGAGCCATTTTCATAATTTTCTTTTTCTGTTAATATCTCATTTTTTATGTAGAGATCATTTAGAAGTAAATGATGATTGGTTATGATAATATCGCATTCTAATATTTTTTTTCTTGCCTTTTTAAAAAAACATTTATTTTCGTCAGGGCAGGTAATGCCTGAACATGTTTCAGGGCTTGCTGATACTTCTTCCCAGATTTGTTCATCTATAAAATGGAGTTCATCTCTATCGCCTGTTTTTGTATTTTGTGTCCAGTAGATTAGTGCTTCTAAATGTTTTTTATTAAATGTATATGTTAAAAGGTTTTTTTCAAGTTCTTCTAGACGGCGAAGGCAGAGATAGTTTCTCATTCCTTTAATTACCCCAAATCTCATTTTAAAAGGAATGAGTTTTTCTAATGTCTCGATATCTTTTTTAATGAGTTGTTCTTGAAGATTGATAGATGCTGTTGATATTATTACTTTTTCTTGTGTTTTTTGAATGAAATCAATAGCCGCAATTAAGTAGGCAAGGCTTTTCCCAGTTCCTGTTGGTGCTTCAATGACTAAAAAATTTTCATTTTCAAAGGCTTTGCTTATTTTTTTTATCATTCTTAATTGTGTATTCCTTTTTACAAAGCCTTTGATGTTTAATTCTGCTTGTTTGAGTATGTATTCAATTAATTTCAATTTTAGTAAGTATCCTTGTTAATAATTTTGTAAATTTTTATATATTTTGCTGAATTTATTTTAACTTTCTTATGATTTAAAGATTCTTTTTGCATTTTTTTCATATTTATGATATTTGAAATTATTGCTGTATTCATTTTGAGGTATACTTTACCACGTATTTCAGGCATTGTTGACGTTTCAGTTAATTTTGCACTTATTGTCTTAAAAAAGTTTGTCCTAGATATTGTTGTGATTACTAGACCTAAGACCGCGGAGTAAACATTTTTTTTAATTTCTTCCCTAAAGATATTTTTATAAATATTTTTTGTAAATTCCTTTAATTTTGAATTGCTATGAACCAAGCTCTGCTTGAAATCTTGCTCCAAATTATCATTATTGTTTCTAGTCAAGGGATTTTTCCGTAAAGTTTATGTGGTTGTTTATTGCGATGTTGGGTATTTTTGTAATAATAAAAGTTATTAGAAAAAATTATTATGCCTTTATTGATTTTTAATATGCTCTTAGAGTCATCTTTAGTTAATATTGAAAAATTTTTTATTCCCTTGTAAGGCATACTGATTTCTTTGAAATTCATTTTGTGCATTTCTTTACCATAATGTTGTCTTATTATATATTTATTTTATGAATTTTTTAAGTAATATGAGTCGTCCCATTATGATTTTGGCCCCAATGGAAGATGTCACAGATACTGTTTTTAGAAATTTAATTCATTTGATAGGGAATGGAAAGGATGTGCCTGATATTTATTTTACCGAATTTATTTCCGTAAAAGGACTTTTAAATAAATCAAAGCAGTCAATGCAACATATTTTGACAAAAAATGATGAACTTAATCGACCATTGATTGCTCAAATTTGGGGAAAGGAGCCTGATGAATTTTTTAAGGCAATAGAAATTTTAAGTAATTTGGGATTTTGGGGTATTGACCTTAATATGGGTTGCCCTAAGAAAAAAATAGTTAAAAAGGGAGTTTGTTCCGCTTTAATTAACAATAAATCTTTGGCCCGTGAAATAATTATGGCAAGTAAAGAGGCGTGTTTGAAATTTGGATTGCCTCTTAGTGTTAAGACAAGACATGGGTTTTTTTATTCTGAGGTTGAAGATTGGTTAGGATTTTTACTGGAACTAGGCATTGATATGTTGATTGTGCATCCCAGGCTTGCTGTTAATCAGAGTGAAGGGCCTATAGATGTTGCTGTGTTTCATGAGCTTGTTAAGCTGAGGGATCAAATCAATCCTTCTGCATTAATTATTGGCAATGGAGGTATTTTAAGTCTAGAGCAAGCACATCAGATTGTAAGGGAGTATTCTATTGATGGAGTAATGTTTGGTTGTGGGATTTTTAGGAATTTAAACTTATTTAGAAAAGGTTTGTCAAACTTTTTGAGTAATAATTTAAATTATAGATTAAATATATTAAAATTGCATATAACAGATTTTCATTCTACTTGGAGTCTTACTAAGGATTTTAATAAACTTAAGAAATACTTCAAAATTTATTTTAATGAAGATGAAAGACATAGCGAGTATTTTTATAATATTATGAATTCAAGTAATTATGATGAGCTTTTTGAAAATCTAAGTCGAATGGATATAGGAGATGAGCTTAAGCAATGAGCGATGAACTTTCAAAAAATTATAATCCTAAAGTTTTTGAAGATAAAATTTATCAAAAATGGCTAGACAATGGTGTATTTAGTCCTAATGATGGGATTGAGTCGAGATTTAGCATGGTAGCACCCCCTCCAAATGTTACAGGCATTCTTCATATGGGACATGCCCTTAATTTTACTTTACAAGATATCCTTGTTCGTTATAAGAGAATGCAGGGTGCTAATACCCTTTGGCTTTTTGGAACGGATCATGCTGGAATTGCAACCCAAGCAGTTTTTGAAAAACAGCTTAAAGATTTTGGAAAAAGTAAAGATGATTTTAGTCGTGAAGAATTTGTTGAAGAAATTTTTAAATTAAAGAATAAACATAGAGAAATAATTGTTAATCAAATAGAAAAGCTTGGGGCTTCTTATGATCATTCTAGGGAGAGATTTACTCTTGATGCTGGGCTTTCTCAAGCTGTTAATAAGGTTTTTATTGATTTATATAATAAGGGATTAATTTATAAGGGAGAATATCTTGTAAACCTTGATCCTGGGTCTGGAAGTGTTGTTAGTGATGAAGAGGTTGAGTACAAAGAGGTTATTGGCAAGATTTATTTTATTAAATATTTATTAGATGATGATACTTTTATCGAAGTTGCAACGACTAGACCTGAGACAATTTTTGGAGATGTGGCTGTTGCTGTTAATCCTAATGATGATCGGTATAAATCTTTAATTGGTAGAGACGTTACAGTTCCTATTGTAAATAGAAAGATTAAGATAATAGCAGATAGTTATGTTGATATGGAATTTGGTAGTGGTGCTTTAAAAATAACACCTGTTCATGATCCTAATGACTTTGAAATTGCAAAAAGACATGATCTTGCTAAGATAAATATTTTAACTAAGGATGCAAAACTAAACGAGAATGTTCCAATTGAGTATCAAGGCTTAAGTGTTAGTGCTGCAAGGAGCAAGATAGAAAGGGATTTAAAAGACCAAGGATTCTTAATAGATGTTAAGAGTCATAAACATCAGGTTGGGTATTGTCATAGATCTGGAGAGATCATTGAGCCTTATTTATCTAATCAGTGGTTTGTAAGAATGAAACCTTTAGCTGATGCTGCTTTAAAAGCTTTAATAAACGGTGAGATTAAATTTTATCCTAAAAAGTGGGAGAATACATATAAACATTGGTTATTAAATATTAAAGATTGGTGTATATCTAGACAGTTGGTTTGGGGGCACAGAATTCCTGCCTGGTATGATGTTAAGACAGGAGAAATTATTGTTAGTGAGTCTGATCCCTCATTAAGTGAAGAGCATAAGGAGAGAAGTTTTGTTAGAGATCCAGATGTACTTGATACTTGGTTTTCTTCTTGGTTATGGCCATTTTCTTCTCTTGGTTGGCCAGAGATTACTCTTGATTTTAAAAATTATTATCCTACAAATACTTTGATTACTGCTTATGACATAATATTTTTCTGGGTAGCAAGAATGGTAATGGCAGGGCTTGAGTTTACAGGTCAAGTTCCTTTTAAAGATATATATATAACACCCCTTTTAAGAGACAAAAAGGGTAAAAAAATGTCAAAATCTTTAGGTAATGGTATAGATCCTCTTGAAATTATCGATCAGTATGGAAGTGATGCTTTGCGTTTTACTCTTGCATTTTTATCTGTACAAGGTCAGGATTTGAATATTGATACTAAAGATTTTATGTTTGGAGCTAAATTTTCAAATAAAGTATTTAATGCTTCTAAATTTATTTTATCAAATTTAGAGGGTAGGGTAGTATTAGACAGGTTAGAGTTAGATGATATCGATAAATGGTTACTTACGAGTTTAAATTCAACTGTTGCCATTCTAGATTGGGCTTTTGAAAATTATAAGTATAATGAGGCTACTAAAGCAGTATATGAGTTCTTTTGGAATGATTTTTGTGATTGGTACATTGAAATTAGTAAAATTAATTTAAATAGTGATGATATTAATCTTCAGAATATGATTATTTCTAAGTTAGTTTTTTTCTTGAAAGAATCTTTACGCATTATGCATCCCTTTATACCCTTTATTACTGAAGAGATTTATTCTAAGCTTATGTCTTTGAAAGATGTATTAGCTTTAGAAAAGTATCCTGAGTTTATTAGCCAAAGAGATTTTAAGGAAGAGTTTCAGCGGTTTAATTTATTGAAAGAATTTATTGTATCAATAAGAACTCTTAGGAGTGAATTTGGTATAGTTCCTAATATTAAGATTAATGTTGCTTTGAAATTTGGTAATACTTTTAAATACGAGAAATATTTTAAGGAGCATGAACATATTGCAAAGAAACTGATTAACTTTGATTGCATTTTTTACAATGAAAATTATGACAATATGATAGGTGTTCCTAATGTTGACTTTGAAAGTTTTGCAGATATTAAGAATTTAATAGATACTGATAAAGAGCTTGCAGGGCTTAGTAAACAACTAGAAAAATATGAGCGACTTAAACATGCAACTTTGAAAAAGCTTCAAAATCAAGATTTTTTATTAAATGCTCCTGGTGAGATTATTGATCTCGAGAAGTCAAAATTAGAGGAATTTGATTCTTTTATTTCAAAAATCAACAATTATATTGATAACTTAAGGAGATAGTAGTAATCTTCTTAAGTTAAGATAATATTGCTTTTAGCTATATTGTATTTATGTAAAGTATTTCTAGTATTTAGGTTATTGGGATAGTTTTTTGTGTTAGTCATGCAGAACTGTTTTAAAAAATTCACATTTTTGCCCTCTTTGAATAAATTTATTGTTCCTTTTGTGCTTTTAGCATATGTCTTTTATTGTTGAATCCTTTTATTCGATAGTAATTAAAATTGGCTAGTTTTAATCCATCTTTTACAATTCTTGCTGCAGAGAATGTTGAAAGTTTTGTTCCAATTTTGCTCTTTTCTGAGATTATGGTAAATATTTCCTTATTCCACATTTTGGGATTTTTGTTTGGACTAAACCCGTCTAAAAACCAGTAATCTATGTATTTTGGTAGTTCTTTAAGTTTTTCCCTAGCATCTCCAACTAAGATTTTCAGATTAATATTGTTTGTTATTTGGTATTTTATGTTCTTCATTGGTGTGTTGGGGTATTTTTTAAGCAATATCTTAAAATAGTGTATATCTTTGATAAAAAATTGTGATATTTTTTTGATTTGCTCTTTTTTAAGTGGGAATTTTTCAATTGAGTAGTAATTAATTTTTGTTTTGAGGTTATTTTCTGTTAAATGTTTTAAAAGAGCTATGAAATTAAGCCCAGTTCCAAATCCTAATTCCGCAATTGTTATACTTTGTAGATTCACAAGTTCTTTATCTAGGTCACAGCCTTTGATGAATACATAAATACTCTCTTCAAGTCCGTATTGCGGATCATAATAGATATCCCCAAATTTACTTGAATATATAGTTTTACCTTGAAATATTAATTTATCCATTCTTTATTTTACGTATGCATAAATATGGAATAATTTTTTATTTAGGAAAATTAAATTAAAAAATTACTGCTTTTAAAAGCAATATTATTATTCTCATGTATTAACCTGAATTTAATTTGTTTGACTAGGATAACAGGATGTAAATCGATAAGTTTTAAGGTTTTGCCTTTTAAGAGAAACTAAAGCTTAATTTTAGTTTCTCTTAACCTTTATTCTTCTATTATGGCTATAATTTCTTTTGCTTTTAGAATTAAGTGTTCCTTATCTTCAATCCTTACAGCAGCACCAGCATACTTTTCATAAAGCACTGTGTCTCCAACTTTAACAGTAATGTCTTCTTTGTTAGAGCCAATAGCTATGACTGTTCCAATGTTTGTTTTCTCTTTTGCATTCTCTGGTATATATAGTCCTGAAGTTGTTTTACTTTCGGCTTCTTTTATTTTTATTAAAACTCTATCAGCTAAAGGTTTAATATTTTTCATTTTCAAACATCTCCTTAATTTGATAATATAAATATACGAAAAGTGAAGTATTAAGTCAATATATTTAGATAATACTTGAAACTTCATTTAATTTTAAAGATAATTCTTTTAATAATAATATCAAGTTTAGGTGGAAAAGTAGTTTGATAGCAGTAAGTAATTTAGAAGTTGCATTTGGGGAGAGAGTTTTATTTAAAGATGTTAATGTTAAATTTTCTTCTGGAAATTGTTATGGGATAATTGGGGCTAATGGTGCAGGGAAGAGTACATTTTTGAAAGTTTTAGGCGGAACGATTGAACCTAGCAAGGGTGAGGTCGCAGTTGCGAAGAATCAAAGAATGGCTGTGCTTGAGCAAAATCAATTTGCTTATGATGATTTCAGGGTTATTGATACTGTGATCATGGGCCACAAAAAGCTTTATGCTGTGCAAAGGGAAAAAGATTTAATTTATGAAAAACCTGATTTTAGTGATGAGGATGGAATTAGGGCTGGAGAACTTGAGGCTGAGTTTGCAGAACTTGGAGGTTATGAGGCTGAGTCTAATGCCGCAGTCCTTCTTAAAGGGCTTGGTATAGAAGAGTCGGTTCATTCTAGTTTGATGAGAGATATTGATGCGGCTTTAAAAGTAAGGGTACTCTTAGCACAAGCTCTTTTTGGAGAGCCTGATATATTACTTCTTGATGAGCCTACTAATAATCTTGATATTCAATCGATTAAGTGGCTGGAAGAATTTTTAATTAATTTTGAAAATACAGTTATTGTTGTGTCACATGATAGACACTTTTTAAATCAAGTTTGTACTCATATTGTTGATATTGATTATGGAAAAATTCAAGTTTATCTTGGTAACTATGATTTTTGGTATGAAACTAGTCAAATTCTTAATAAACAACTCAAAGATGCCAAGAAAAGATCTGAAGAGAAAATAGCGGAACTTAAAACTTTTATTCAAAGATTTTCAAGTAATGCATCGAAATCTAGACAAGCGACTTCAAGAAAGAAATTAATTGATAAGATTAGAATTGAAGATCTAAAACCGTCTTCAAGGAAGTTTCCTTATGTTAACTTTAAGAGTGAAAGAGACCTTGGGAAAAATGTTATTACAATTAAAAATCTGAGCAAGGAATTTGAAGGACAACATATTTTAAATAAGTTTAGCATTGTAATAGAACCTGGGCAAAAGGTTGTCTTTTTAGGCAGTCCAATCTCAGCAAGTTCTCTTTTTGATGTAATTACCAATGAAGATAGAGATTATAAGGGTCATTATGAATGGGGTGCTACTGTTAATTTTGCGTACTTTAAGAAGGATAATGAGCAATATTTTAGTGTGGATTTAAGTTTGGTAGATTGGTTAAGGCAGTATTCAAAAGAGCAGGATGAAACTTATATTAGGGGATTTTTGGGACGAATGCTTTTTAGTCAAGATGAAGCTTTAAAAAAAGTTAATGTCCTATCAGGGGGTGAAAAGGTAAGATGTATGCTTTCAAAGATAATGCTTAGTGGGGCTAATGTATTATTATTAGATCAACCAACTAATCATTTAGATCTTGAGGCGATTACATCTTTAAATACCGGTCTTCAAGATTTTAAAGGAGTTGTGTTATTCACATCTCATGACCATCAATTTATTGATACTATTGCTAATCGGATTATTGAGTTTACACCTAATGGAATAATTGATCGTTTTATGACTTTTTCAGAGTATATTGATGATTCTAAAGTCAAAGAATTAAGAGATAAGCTTTATGAAGGACATACCAGCTTGAAACTTTGATTATATGTTTAACCATTACAGGATGTTTGTGGTTTTGAAGGTAAATGTTTGTATTTTTATATTTTTAGGTGCTTGTTTTTCCCTTTCAGCAGATGTTAATCTTTATTTCCAGAAAGCTTTAACAGGGCAGGTTTTAGGAAATCCTATTCTTGATGAGAGACGTAATACTATTACGGTGTTAACAAAGGATAGGTGGTTGGTAACTTATACTGTGTCTTTAAATAAAAAGTATTCTTATAGGCTAGATCGAACCCCATATCCCTTCCTTTTAAAGGATTTTGGTAGTGGATATTATGTTATTACAGGACGTAATGAAGTACAAAAGATTAGAAGAGGAAAGCTTATATGGAGGTATAATTTAGGTGTCCCGCCTATAAAAGCTCCTTCAATAGGGAATGGTTATATTTTAATTCCTCAGGCTGATGGAAAAGTTATTGCTTTAAGACTTGGTGATGGTCAAAAGGTTTTTGAGGCAAATATAGAAGGGAAGGCAGCAACTTCTTCTGTTGTTCTTGAGAATGGCAATTTTTATATTGCAAATGAAAATTATAAAATGTTTGCTTTTAATTCTGAGGGAGAGCAAATATGGAGCACTGAGCTTATGTCTTTTCCCAATGCATTAATGATAAGTACTAATAATGAAATAGTGGTTGGATGTCAATCTGGAGATGTTGTTGTGTATGATAGTGATTTTGGCGATATGTTAGGTTCTATTAGTTTAAACTATCCTATTAATTTTTTATTTGAGAAGTTTAATGGGGAATATATTGCAGTCTCTGATATTGGGATTTTTTTTAATTTAAGTAGGAACTTTGATCTCATGTTTTCTGAGAATTTACCTTTAAAACTTAAGGAAGCCGTGCTTTATGATAATAAAAATCTTTTTATTGTTATGGAGTCAAATGGTGTTTTAGCTCTTGATGAATATTTCAAACCAGTTGATAGGTATGATGATATTAAGGAAATATCGGGTCTTGTATCTAATGTTGGAATGATTGCTACTGGTGGATTTAATTGGATACTAACTACTTATTATTATGAATATAAAGATGAGCTTGATTTTATTGTTTGGAATCATACATTAGGTAATAGATATCATCAAAATAGGATAGATTTTAGAGAAAAATCTTTAGTAGATCATGAGGATATTTATTTGGCTCTTGATGAAATGTTGAATTCTACATACAATAGAAAGGTTTATAATAAGTTTTTAAGTGTTCTAGATTCTTTGGTAATGAAATATGGTAGTTTCCCTAAAAAATATTTGAATTTATATAGAAAAGCTATTAATAATTGGCTTGCTCCAAAAAATGGAGTTGATAGAATAGCTCAAAGGGGGCAGCTTTATAAATATTTTATGTATGTTGATGATGCAGCCTCGGTTAAGAGTTTTATCAATATGGCAATTGAAGAAAAGGATATTAATAATGTAATTCAATTAGTTAACAGTATTGCTGGATTTGAATATTATTATGGGCAAGATGAGCTTGTATATAATTATATTCAGTATGTAATATTAAATTATCAGGGTAATTTAGAGATAGCATATGCTGTTCTTTTAAGCTTGCGCAAGATAATTTTGAATTCTACAGAGGATAATCTTAAGAGATATAGAAGTAAATATTTAACTCTTTTGAAATTTGTAAGACGTCAAAATTTTTCTGAAAAAATTAATCAATGTATTAATGAAATTATTGTATCTCTTTGATTTATTTTGTTGCTAATTTTATGTTATTATTTATTGAATACATCTTATAGTAAGTTAAGACTGATGTTTAATTTATGCCGATTTAGTTAATAATAAGGTTTATAATTAACTAGGAAACTAGGAGAGAATTTTGTTATGAAAAGAATATGGATACTTTTTAATTTTTTATTTATCTTTTTAAATATTTTTACTTTTCATGCTAGAGAAGTAGATAAGAAGAAGTTGAAGGATTTTGTTAATATGGATCTTGAATTTGTTAACTATCGGGGTCCTTATGATTCTACAGATACGTACCTGCAAATAGTAGGTATTGGTGAGTTTTTAGCTAAGAATTTAACTAATAACAAATCTAACTATTACAGTAAGTATTATGTTAATAGGTACATTGACAGTGAGAGTGAAAAGAGTAGTTCAGATGTTTTTATTATTGGTGAGAGTTCTTCTCTTGATAGTATTTTAAATCTTAGAAGGATACTTACGGGATATTTGATGGAAGGTTTTAATTACAGTAAAGAGAGTGCAGAATTACTTGCTAAAGCTATTACAATATATAATGCTACTTATCGAGGTGATTTGGATTATTATAGTGATGCTTATATTCAGCCTGCCCTTGAGGGTTTAAGTAAGCATAATGTAGGACTTTCAAGAGTTTATAGCCAATGGGCTGGAAAGACTTATATTTTTGTTCCTCTTAAGAGAAATATTTTATCAGGAAACATTGAATCAGATGTTGATCTTGACAAAATCGTTACAGATAAGGTAGTAATCTCTCTTTTAAGTGAAAATGAGGAAGTTGGTACTGACTTTGCAAGAGATTTAACTGATGTTCAGGATGAAATTCGTGATGTTGATCAGGAAAAAATTGATATTGAGTCTGCTACTTTGAAAAGCATTGATGATGAATTAACCGAGACTATTGATAACTTAAGAGAACAACTTGAGAGAGCTACAGATGATGCTGAGAAGGAAGGCATTAAGAAGCAAATTGATGATAAGACAGTTAAGAGAGATGCTTTAAAGGATAAGACAGATGGGCTTAAAAAGTCACAGAAGAAATTAGATAGTTCGCAGGAGAAATTAGATAGGCAAAGGGATGCAGTTAAAGATAAAGTTCAAGAAAGTATTGATAAAGGGAACAGAGATAAGAATTTACCAAAGCCTGGGGCAATAAGTTCTCCAAAAGTAGATGAGAAATTGCAATTAATTGAAACTATTGAAGATTTGGAAGAGCAGCTTGAGAGAGCTACAGATGATGCTGAGAAGGAAATAATTAAGAAGCAAATCGATGATAAGCTAGTTAAGCGAGATGCTTTAAAGGATAAGACAGATGGGCCTAAGGAGCTGCAGAGGCGGTTAGATGGGCAAAGGGATGCAGCTGAAGATAAGGTGCAGGAAGGTATTAATAAAGGGAAGAGAGATAATAATTTGCCAAAACCTAGGGAGGTAAATTTATTAAAGAAGGATGAAAAATTAAAGTCAGCTTCTGAATTAAAAAACCAGCTTAAGAGAGCTACAGATGATGCCGAGAAGGAAATAATTAAGAAGCAAATCGATGATAAGCTAGTTAAGCGAGATGCTTTAAAGGATAAGACAGATGGGCCTAAGGAGCTGCAGAGGCGGTTAGATGGGCAAAGGGATGCAGCTGAAGATAAGGTGCAGGAAGGTATTAATAAAGGGAAGAGAGATAATAATTTGCCAAAACCTAGGGAGGTAAGTTTATTAAAGAAGGATGAAAAATTAAAGTCAGCTTCTGAGTTGAAAAAACAACCCAAGAGAGCTACTGCTGATATTTCTAAAAATATTCCTAGTGTTGTAAACAATCAATCTCGACGTTTGCCTGCTAAGCCTTTAGCTTTTAGAAAGCAATCAGATCAATCTGAAGGTGTAGATAAATTACCCCTTGAAACTGAAAATCAAAAACCTATACATAAACCTATGTTTTTAGAGGTTCTAAATCCCAATACGAATTTGGGAGTTCTTAGGTTAATTGACTCGGATGGAGGCCAATTGGAAGAGGCTTCTAGGTATGGTATTAGGAGGTATGGGGTTTATGAGAGAAAAGATGATTTTGTAGCTATAAAACTTTGTTCAGGTATTGCAAAGCTTCAGTTGCTTAATAAAGCAGAAAATTTAAAAGTTGAATCTGAAGCAGATTTTGAGTTAAGTAGAGATTCTTCTCTTTATGTTGATTCAAAAATGATTTTGGTGGTTGTTAAGGATAATAATGTTTGGAAATTAGCAAAGTTTTCTTCAAAGGATTTAAGTGAATTTATTCTATCAGAAGATGAAGTTTTGCCATTTACAAGTTTTACTGTTGATGCAGGTCATGTTTATTTGCAAGATGCATCTAAAAAGCTTATTACTTTGGATCTAAATACTTTGAAAAAAGTGTCTTAAATTATTTTTTTGATTAAATAGTGTTTAAGTAATTAGAAAAGGAAGAACAAAATTTTGTTCTTCCTTTATATTATAGAAACAGTCGGGACAGTGAGATTCGAACTCACGATCCCCTGCTCCCAAAGCAGGTGCCTTAGCCGCTAGGCCATGTCCCGAAAAAATTACGCGCCAATTAGGACTCGAACCTAAAACCTACAGATTAGAAGTCTGTTGCTCTGTCCAGTTGAGCTATTGGCGCTTTTGAGCCTAAAATTGAGTATATCATGTTGAAAAAACCTTGTCAATAAAAATATTATTACTTATGTTTTGTTATAATTATGGATGTTTTATAATTATTTTATGCTTAATATTGATTTAATTGTAGATGAAACTTTATCTAGATATCCAGATGTTAAACCTTTTTTAACTTTTAGAAATAATTATGAGCTTTTGATAATGGTAATTTTGAGTGCAAGGACAACTGATAATATGGTTAATAAAATTGCACCTAAGTTTTTTAAAAGATATGGAGATTTTGAAAGTTTGGCAAATGCTGATTTGATAGATGTTAAGCAATTGATTTATAAGTTAGGATTTTATTCAAATAAATCTAAGTATATTATAAATTGTGCACGAATGATTTTAGAAAAATTTAAAGGTATTATTCCAAATAATATTTTTGATCTTGTATCTTTGCCAGGAGTAGGTAGAAAAACCGCTAATGTTATTCTTGGAGTTATTTATAATAAGCCGGCTATAATTGTAGATACTCATTTTAGTAGGGTTGTTATCAGGCATGGGATTACCTTTAAGAGAACACCTTTAGAAATTGAATTAGATTTAAAGAGTAAAATACCTGCTGATAAACAATATAGATTTTCTATGGCTATTAATAGACATGCAAGAGATATTTGTACATCACGTAGTAAAACTTGTAAAAATTGTTTTTTAGAAAAATTTGCACCAAGACTTTTTTGATTGTAGTTTAAATGTAGTTTCATGATGAAATGAAATATTTCATGTGTTTTTTAAGTTTTGAACTTATGAATGTTAGTATAATGTTAATGATGAGTAGTATCATTAAAGGATATGCCCATATCCAAGCGTATTCTCTTCCCATTTCGATGTATCCTAAAAGTTCCCCAAGGCTTGGATAGTAGCTTTTATCTTTTTGTTGTAAGAAATTTATTACTTCAAAAGTAGTCAGACTTTTTGATATTTGTAGGGGAATTATTGATGATATTGATGAGAAAACTTCTGGAAATATGTGGTATATAATTATTCTAAATTGACTTGCGCCCATAGTCTTGCTTGCTTTCACGTAATCAAGGTTTTTAATTAGTAGTGTATTATTTCTTGCTATGAACGAAAATTTGATCCATCCATGTATTAAGGCTAAAGTAAATGCAACCTTCAATATATTATAATTTTCTTGTTTTGCAAAGTAGTAAAAAATTAGCATTAATATGTAAGAAAATGGTATTGTTTGTAGTGCTTCTATTGGTTTTGAGATTATCAAACAGGTTTTAAATTTTAAACTTCCTATTATTATTCCTATAAAGATTCCAATTATTGCAGAAATTGCTGCATAACTAAATGCAAGTAAAATAGAATTTCTAGTGGCAATTATTAATCTTGCCAGTATATCTCTGCCCATTTTATCCGTTCCTAGAGGATTTGTGGCTGTTGGTGTTTGAGGTAGTTTGTTTATTGTCTGGATGTATGTTTTATTTGGGTCTTTTTTGTATATTGCGAATTTTGAATTTTCATTAATTAATTCAGGAATTATTATTAAAAATAAAATGAATATTCCTAATGATATAATGCATAATTTTTTAAGTTTATACATTATTCTATTACATCCTTATAAGGATTAATATTATGTGTTAAAACATCCGTTATTAAATTTGGTATGAGCCTAATAAATACACCAATAAATAGTAAGTCTTTATAGAGAATATAATCATTATGCTTGATTGCATTAATTGTTAAAGCTCCAATTCCATCAATTCCAAACATTATCTCAATAAAAGACGCACCAAAAAAAGCTGTTGCAAGAGTAGGTCTAAGCTGGGTAATTAATGGAACTAGAGAGGGAATTAATGCATGGAGTGTTATTATTTTAAAATTTTTAACTCCCCTTGATTTTGCGGTTATTATATAAAATTCAGATAAATTTTTATCTAGAGATTGTTTAAAAATGACAGCATTAAATATGAAAAATGAAAAAAACCATGCAAATCCACCTATTATTAAATTTTTCGGATTTATTTTTAGGTAGTAAAGTAGAGAAGTTATTAGTATTACGGTTAGATTTCTTGGCAGTGAGTGCAAGAATAACATTATGTATTCTAAAATATTATTTAAAATTTTATTATTTACAAATAAAGTCCAAATGAGAATAAGAAGAATGGCTGCCGCATAAGAGAGTACAGCGCCTGGGATTGATATTTTTAATGTGTTTTTCATTTTGTTAAAAATTACACTCATTGGTGATTTGCCTTTTGTAAGCGGGGAGTTGTGAGGTGTTCCCCATATTAGCCCTTTATACTGTGTTTTGTAAACTATGTATAAGCTGCCTTCAATATGTTTAGCGAAATGATCATTATCTAAGGGTACATTTGGGTCAAAATCGTATGTTAACTTATAGCTTTCAATGCTTTTAAGTATTCCAATGTATTCTAAATAGTCTCTAAATATATTTTTTTGTATAAATGGGATATTTGAATTATCATTTGAAAATATATTTATTAATGATATGCAAAAAAATGTTGATATAATAGCATTAAGCAACATATATAATATATTCTTTAGAATAAATGTAGCTGTAACTCTATCTCCCTTTATCTTCCTTTATGGAGAGTTTTTATTTTGTCGAAATAACTTAATAAGAAATAAGAAATCAGTGAAATTACTATTGATATTAAGTAAAAATTTTTATCTATGTTTTTATTTTCTAAACTATGTTTTATATTTAAAATATTACCTTGGTAGTAGTTTTCATTTTTATCAAGACTTTTTATAATTGTGGAATTTTTAGGATAATATCCTAGCTTACTTGCTTCTCTTAAGATTGCTGGCTTAGATATTTGCAAGTTAATATACTTTGTTTTTAAAGTTTTCTGTATGTTTTTTAACTTTTCAGTATGCTCTTTCATTAAAATTAAATTACTATTTAATTTTTTATAGTTAACAATTCCTGTTTCCCCAAAGATTGGTGTTATTATGAAATAACTTATTACTCCTGTGTAAATAGATAACATAATTTTTTTGATTAAAAACATATTACCTTGTAATTATATCTTTAATATATTATATTTACAAGTATATAGTCGTTGACTATGGGTGTTTGTAACCTTTATTTAAGTAGATTTGGAGAATAACTTTTAATATGACAAATCATAAAAATTCTTTTTTTATTAAGGCAGGTCCTAGTGAAGTTGATTTCGATATGGATAGTGTGTTTTTACAGCATTCAGTTGATGGCAAAATTGTTTCCCTGCGTTCTGATGAGATTAAAGATCTTTTAGATGAGAAATTATTAAAACTTGATTATTCTTTAGCTCAAAGACATGGTGAGTTAGTTAATTATTTGAGAAAGGTTGAGGGTCGTATTTCAAGGGTTGAAGATGAAATACTTGGACGTAATTTGAACTTTCTTGAGGAATTTGATAATCCTAATTTGAAATCAATGAATCTTATGAGCTCTCAGAGTGAAGCTAATGTTAAAGATAATGAGTTTGGTGAATTAGTAAGAAAAGAAAATAATTTGCCAAATATTTCACTTGATCAAGAAGAGTTAGATGCTTTGCTTGAAGGACTTAATGAAATTTCAAGGGATGACAAGAAAAGCTTTAGTAGTAACAATAATTTGGAAAATGATTCTGATGTAGGCATCTCTTTTGAAGACGCTCCTAAAAATGAGCTTAATGGTTTGGGTATAGAGCATAATTTATCTGCGCAAGCAGAGAATAATATGCATAATGTTGTTGATGCGTTGTCTAACAAAGAAGATAGAGAACCTTTAGGTGTTGATTTGATTACATCCCAGGATAATGATTTATTGGGTAAGTCTTCTTTTGGTGCAGCTAATATTGTTAATGGTGATGGTAGTAAGGGTCAAGATTTGATGATAAACTTAGATGGAGATGATAAAGTTTTAAGAGAGCCTATAGTAGGTAAGAGTTCCCTTGGTGTTGATTTGGAGATTGAAAATAATGTTCATTCAGGTGATTTTGTCCTTAATGAAGCTTCCTTTAATGTAGAGAGTGTACAGGAAGAAAATATTTCATCTTATGAGCAAGATGATTTAAGAGGGCATGAGCATCCTTTAGATGATGGTTTGAGTGAAATTGAATATTCAGCTGAAAACTTAGAGGATTTAAATAGGGAAGAATTTAAGGAAGGGAATGAAGAATTAAGTGATGTTAATGATATTATTGCTCATGAAATTGATAATGTAGATGTAAATTTGAGTGGTGATGTACTTTTACATGAAGTAAATGATGGTATTGATAGTAGTGTTTTGAAACAAAAACAGGAAATTGATAATGTTTCTTCTGGTTTAAAAAAGCTTGATAATTTTGAAGATGTATTAAAGGCAGATTTGAATTGTATGGACTTGCAAGGTTGTATTAAAGATTTTGAAGAGAAGAATCTTTATGATACTGATATAAGTGATTTAGAAGAGAAGTTGGGGCAGGATGAAGGGTTGGATTCATATACTTCAAAGGAGCAAGAGATTCGAGATGATAATGATACTTCTGATTTTAGTTTTGCTGATGTTGAGACCATAATAAATAAGTTTAATGATAATGAGTATTTAAGTAAGATTAAATTGAGTTGTGAAGAACGGGCTGTATTAGTTAGGTTTATTAGTAGATTAGAGGGCGATCTTGATTCTAGCCCTAAGGGTAATAGTTTTAAAATTAAAAAAGAATATGAGATTTTGCAAAAAATTAAGCGTTTACTGGTAAGAGAGTAGGGCTATCTATTTAATTAGATATTATTTTTTATTTTTTGTTGCTTCAGTTTTATTTTTATTTTTAACTTTTTTTTATTTTATTAATGAGTTTTTAAATCAGATTGATTTTGATCTTGATGATTTAGTAGATGATGTAAAATCATATAATATAAATTTTTTTAAGGATTTAGATCTAGAAAATTATTTCGATAAAACTTTATTTGATAATGATTTGGTTAACTCGTATTATTTACTCTCATCGGTTAATGGGATGTTAGTTTATAAATCAAAAGATGATTCGATTTATAAATTGACTGGTAAATTGGAACCGTCTTTTTTAAGTCATAGTTTTTTTATAAAAAAAATTAAAGTCAATTTTGAATTAAGTGATGATCTTGTTAGTTTGGTTGTATATTACAATATCCTGCCCAAGAGCAGGATACTCTATATTCTACATTTTTATCTTTTTTTAATATCTCTTTTGTATTTTTGTTTTTCTATTTTTGTTTTATATCGCATATATCGACATGTTAATGTTGGTGATCATGATGATCAGTGTCGTCTTTTAAATGATCTTCGTTAGAATCATTATCTTTTGTTTTTATCTTTTTCTCTAAATTGAATATATCAAAAAAAGACCACTTGTTAGTAGTGTAGTAATATACATCATTATCTCTCTTCATTAGGATATCTCTATTTTTTTCGTCTTTATTGAAGTAAACATCAATATTATTAACACTTTTGTTATTCCATTCTATTTCAATATTATATTGGAGATTATAATCATTGATTTTAGTTTTATCTATTTCAAGTCCATCTGTTGTGAATTCTTGGATCATTTGTAAGAGTCTTTCTTTGCGTAGTACTTCTTTATTGAAAAAGTAAAGACCATCTTGAATAGATACATTATAATCATTTTGTATGATGTCTTCTTCAGTTTTTTTTGGTTTATTTAGTACTTTGAAAGATAAACGTTCTATTTTTGCGTCTTTTTCTTTAAAAAGTTTAGTATTTGCAAATGTATTGTAAGAATTACCTTTGTAGGATAGGAAGATGTTATTTGTTAAATAGACATTAGCATCACTGCCCTTTATATAAGATAATCTTGAATCTCCTTCTCCTGAGTTTCCAATAAAAATTTCTGTTAACAAATTATTTTTATCGTCAAATAATTTAAAATCAGGACTTTCCTTTATTCCTAGTTCTTTATGTTTTTTTGGATCTCTGCTTACAAGTTTATTTTTTTGAAGTTTTTCTATATCTTGAATCATGGAATTGACCCTTTGTTCATCAATTGGAAGCTTTATGTCGTTATATTGAAGTTCCCAACCTTTTCCCGATTTTATGATTGTTCCGTCAAGTTCTGTCTCGATTTTTGCAGTTTGATTGAAGTCGATTGCAAAAAATTTTGCTTCTAAAAGTTTTGTAACTTGATTTTGATTGGAGAATATTATTCCTAACAAAAATGTGGATGTTAATATTACAATTATTATTATTTTTATGTTTTCTTTCATTCCTATCAATATTTTTTTATTGTCCATAAACTCTCCTTTTAGTTGATTCTTCTTTTTTTGGTAAATCTGCTAAGTCCAAATATTATTATTGCTATAGGCAGTATGATTAAATTTATGAGTATTAACGAAAATTTTGCATTTAACATTTCTTTTGACGAATTTATAAATTTTAGTTTTGAACGTACTTCTCTTGATTTGATGCTAAAAAACGCTTCTTTTTGCATCAAGTAATCTGAAATTCGTCCGGCGAGTTCAAAGTTTGAAGGTGAACCATTATACATATAATCACTAAATAACATGCTTGAGCCTAGTAAAATTATTTTTGAATTTTCAGATTTTTTATCATTAAACAAACTTTTAATTTGTCCTTCAACTGAATATCCAAGAATTTTTTGTTTATCTTCTTTATTAAAGGTTTTTGGAACGTTAAATGAATGCATTGCTATGCTTGCAACTTCTTCATCATTAACCTGCCAAGATTCTCTAGAGCTTGCAAATAGGGGCAAATATTTTATTTCACCACCATCTTTAGCTTCTATGAGATCTAATGAACTAGTCCAAGGAATTATGGCATCATAGAAATTTTTAAGTAAGGGATTATTGGGATCTATGATATTACTTTTATCGATCAAGATCCATGGGTAGTAAGTTTGAAAGTTGCCCCCTAGGAAAAGACTTGGTGCTCTTTTATCCAGTATAATATTTTCATTATATTTGATGCCGTAGCTTTCAATTAGATTAAAAAGTGCAGATTTAATGGGAGTTGTGGTGTATGGGCTTTGAGGATCATAATCAATTTTGCTTGTAGCAAGTAATACTTTTCCATTATTGATAATAAACTCATCAATTTTTTTCAGAATTTCCTCATTTATTTCTTTAGAGCCAATTATAAATAATCCATTTATATCTTTTAGTTGCTCATTACTGAGATTTATTTCTTTAACTTCGGTTTTGAAAGCTTTCTGCATTATTTCTATAAAATTTTTGTGTGTTGCTTTTAATTTGGCATCTCCAAATGCAACTCCTAATACTTTTTTTGTATTGTTTATTAACTTATCGAGGCTGCTTGCAAGATCATATTCTAAGTTGCTAATTTCTGTTACTATTGGGAGTACTTCGCGTTTGCTTTCATAAATTATTTCAATTCCTGAATATATTTTGAGTATTGAAAGCTGATTGATCTCTCTTAGATCGATTTGTTGGGCTGGAATTCCAATTTGTTCTAAAGGAGTGGTTAATTTGTCAGCATCTATTTCTCTATAAATTACTTTTCCGCTTGAGGAATCGGCAAAACTTGTTAGGAAGTTTTTTATTTGGTCTGGGAATGCAAAATAATTGCCAAGACTTGCAGAGTTATAGTAAGTAACATATATCTTTTCATTTGCATTTGAAAACAAATCTTTTGTAACTTTAGAAATTGTAAAAGCTTTGTTTTTAGTAAAATCTATTTTAAAAACCAAAATAGATATGTTGCAAAAGAGCAGAAATATTATTGTAAGATTTAAAGTTAAATTTAGAATCTCTTTATGTTTGTTTTTCATAAAATAATTATCTCCATTTTTTTAATCTTATGCTATATGAACTTAACATTAAGAATGTGACTGCAAATGTAATAAAGTAGATAAGGTCTGCTAAGTTTAATATTCCCATGTTAAAGTAACTAAAATGATTAGTGATTGAGATAAAGTTGAGTATTTGGCCAAATATATTATCTTTGCCAAATATCATTACTAACTTCCCTGAAAATACTATTATGATTAAAATAAATACACTTAGTATATAAGATACTATTTGGCTTTTAGTAATAGATGATATAAATACTCCCATGCTAAGAACTGAGCAAGAATAAAGGATTATTCCTAAATATTGAAGGAATATTATGCCAAGGTCAAATTCACCCATAAAAATTGTCATTATTGTAAGTGGTAGTGTGAGAGTGAAAAGTATTAATGTAAATATCTTAAGTGTAATAAATTTGCCAAGCACTATTTCTTGTGGACTTATTGGCAGTGCATAAAGTAATTCAATGCTTCCTGTTTTATGCTCTTCTGAGAATACTCCCATACTAAGAGCCGGGAGCACTAACATTAAAATGATAGGCATTGATGAGAAGTAAGACATTAATGAGGCATTGTCTTTAATGAAAAATCCTGATAAGAAAATAAAAGAAAAATTTACAAATATTAGGAAAAATAACATTACAACGTATGCAGTTAGTGTGCCAAATAAAACTTTTAATTCTTTTTTTGACAAGGCTAAGGATTGTCTTAGATCTATTTTCATTGTTTTCTCTCCTTTGTTAGTTTGCTAAATATTTTTTCTAAGCTTTCATGTTTTGGAATCATTGCTTTTAGTATCATTCCTTTACTTATAACATAATTAAAAAGTTCTTTCTCAGTTTTATCAGGTGCAAGCCTTAATGAAACATTGATTTCCTGCTCATATTCTTCTACTTTAATTGAGGTAAATATATCATTGCTACTAAAATGTTCTTTTGTTATACCAGAATCTTTGTAAATGATGAGATCTAGCTCAGTTTCTTTAAGTCTGTTTTTAACTATATTTTCCTTGGTATCATCAGCGATAATCTCTCCATTATTAATAATAATTATTCTTTTACAAATTGATTCGACTTCGCTTAAAATGTGAGAGGAGAACAGTATTGTGCTAGTTTTTGCAAGTTCTTTTAAAAATTCTTTAAATTCTATAATTTGATTTGGATCAAGCCCATTTGTAGGTTCATCAAGTATTATAAGTTTGGGATTATTGATTAAAGCACCAGCTATTCCTACTCTTTGCTTAAAGCCTTTTGATAGTGTAGATATTAGTTTATTTTTGACACTTTCAAGTTTAAAAATACCTATTGCCTTATCTATTTCTTTTTTTGGATTTTCAACTCCTTTGATTTCTGATATAAAATTTAAATATTCCTTAACAGATAGTTCGGGATAAAGAGCTAGTTTTTCAGGTATGTATCCTACATTTTGCAATATTTCTTTTGAATTTTCTATAATATCTTTTCCAAAAATTTTTACATTGCCTTTGTTTGGGTAGTGAAATGATGTTAGAATTTTGATTAAGGTTGATTTTCCTGCTCCATTTGGGCCTAGTATTCCAAGCACTTCTCCTTCGTTAACTTTGAAACTAACATTAAAGAGAGCTGTAAATGAACCATATGTCTTAGTGATATTTTTTACATTTATCATATGCTATCTCCTTAGATACTATTATTTTATAATAAATTTGTCTTTATTTGCTTTAAGTCTCATGCCATCTTTTGTTAAAAATATTTCTCCATTTGGATATTCTTGTTGTGCTTCATCTAATAACTCGCATAAATCTTTATTTAGTGTATATCTTTCACTAAAATGGATTAGTCCTGTTTGATATACATTTGCTTTTTTTGTAATTTTTGCTGCTAATTTTGCTGTTAAGTGCAATTTTTTTTTAGCCTCATCTTTTAAGTCATTCTTGAATGTACTCTCAATAATTACTAGATTAAAGTTTTTGATGTGTGTACTTAATTCTTCAAAGTAGGCTGTATCTGTAATATATGCAAACTTTAGTCCTTTTTGAGACTCGCCTAGTATTTCAGAAGGTAATATTTTCTTTCCATTAAGTATTACCTCGTGTCCTTCCTGTAATGTTTTTCTAATAGGTCCTTTTGGTATATTTAAACTTTCTGCCTTTTGGGTATTAAATTTTCCAGGCTTATCTTTTTCTATAAATAAATACCCAACACATTCTATTGAATGCTTGAGTTTTATGTATTCAATTCTTTTCTTTTTATCTTCATATAAAATAGGTTCTGTTTTATTGATTATTATTTCTTTGTATATTATGTCATAATTTTTATGTACTCGCAAAAGTTCGATGTTTGCGTCTAAATATTTTTTGATGCCAATAGGCCCAATAATGGTTAGAGGCTCTTTTCTTGTATCGCCGCTTTGTGCCATCAGCATTACTATTCCAAGTAGACCTGTGATGTGATCGGCATGTAAATGCGTAATACAAATCACTTTGATTTTTTGCCATGATATTTTTTGTTTCCGAAGGGACATTTGAGTAGCCTCTCCGCAATCAAAGAGGAAGCTTTCTCCATGGTATTCTATTAAGACGGAAGTTAAATATCTGTTGTGTAGCGGTCTTGTTCCTCCTGTACCAAGAATATTGATATTAAAGTTCAAAAATAATCTCCCTTTTTTTTGTTAGCAATATATAAAAATACGTCTTAAAATTGATTTTGACAATGAGTATGGAATCTATATTGGTATTTTGTGTTTTTTTAAAATAATTTTTTAATTTAATGGTATGTGCTCCTTGACATTTTATGTAGAGTGTTTTTCTTGATAAAAGATAAATAAGTATTATTTTGATTGTTAAATTTTAGTTTTTCGTACACTTGGATATTATATTATTTTTTTGTGAATTTAGAAATATTTCAAGTGGAAATTATTTATTAAGATAAAGTTTTAGAGAAGCTTCATTAGACATGCAGGATATTTTGTCTATCTTAAGGAATTATATAAATTTTCATATCTTTTAATATCGTAATAAGTTGGAAGATTAGATTTGCGTTCAATATAATCTAAAATGTTTTTAGATAAATATGCTGCCATTGATATTCCTCTTGTTCCAAATCCATTTAATATAAATATGTTTTTGTGTTTTGGATGTTCACCAAGGAAGGGTTCTCGGTCAAGTGTAGAGGGTCTTATATGTGCTTTGTGTTGTATTATTTTGTAATTTAGGTTTGTAATTTTTTTAAGCTTGTCTAGCAATTCTTTTTTGGCCCATTCATTTGTGCTTGTATCTAAGGTTTCCCATTCGTAAGTTCCGCCAAGGTAAAATTTATTATCTTGTAAAGGTATTAATGATACATGTCTATTATAAATTTCTCTAAGATGTAATCCTTGAATTTCTATGATGAGTATTTCTCCTTTTGCTAGTTTGAATGGAAGGTATGAAAAGAATCCCGTAATTTTTTCTTTATGTCCTCTTGTCAATATTAATTTTTTGAATTTAAATCCATTTATTGTAAAAAATTTGTCATTTGCTTTAATTTCATTTTCATTAATTTCTGCTTCTATGTATGAGTTGTATTTTATAAAGTATTTCTTAAGGGTTTGTATATATAAATTTGTGTTTATTGTTGCTCCCTTTATTAATATGCCTCCATCATTGTCATTAGAAAAATCGTATACTTTTCCATTTTTTATTGCAAGGATGAATTCTTTTAGATTCTCATCATTTTTCATTTTTAAAATCAGTTCTTCTTGTTGTGTTTTTGTGGTAAATGGTCTGAAAATAGGATTTTCTTTTAAGAAATTACAGCTAATATTTTTTTCCATTTCTTTATAGTATTGAATTGCAAATGCGAAAATTTCAGGTTCTCTCCAAGCAATATTCATTTTTCTTCCCATAATAGGGTTAATAAGCCCTCCTGCTACGGTTGTTGCCTTGCAATCTCCATTGTCAAAGAGAATTACGCTTTTTTTTCTTTGAAGTATTTCGTAAGTTAAAGTACTCCCAGCGATACCGCCACCAATGACCGCAAATTCATATTCCATTAGATATTCCTTTGTTAGGTTTTAGTTTCTTTGTAATTTTAAAAAATTACTCTTTAGTAAGCAATTCATTCATGCATTATTTGATCTTTTAGGTTATTATAATTTTCAGATTGGCCATTTTTAGTAGTATGTCTGTCTTATTTTATGTAAACATTTAAAAACCTTTTGTTTTTAATTATAATATGTATCAAATTATAATTGTTGAAAAGGTAAGTTTATGGATTTTAAAGATATGAAGATGCAGACGGAAATACAGCAATCATTAGAGTTTGCATTAAAGAGTAGATCAATAGTTATTACAGGAGAGATTAATAAAGATACTTCTAAGTTATTTCAGGAAAAAATATTATTTTTAGAAGCATCGGATTGCGATAAGCCGATATTTGTTTACATTGACTCAGAAGGTGGTGATATTGATGCTGGGTTTGCTATTTTTAATATGATACGCTTTGTAAAGCCTAAGGTTTTTACAATTGGAGTTGGACTTGTGGCAAGTGCTGGTGCTTTAATTTTTTTAGCGGCAGATTCAAATAGTAGGTTTTCTTTGCCTCATGCGAGATATTTATTGCATCAACCCTTAAGTGGTTTTAAAGGAGTTGCTACAGATATTGAGATTTACACAAATGAACTTAATAAAGTTAAGAGTGAACTTAATGATATTGTTGCAAAGGAGACGGGGCAGGAACTTAATAAGGTTGAAAAGGATACTGATAGGGATTTTTGGTTGGATAGTGAATCTGCAATGCAATATGGTCTTGTCTTTAAGATTGTTACAACTAGACTTGAGCTTGAAAAATTTATTTCTTAGTTTTTTAATGTTATCTTGTAGCTTATCTAAGAGGGATTTTAGCATTTTGGAATTTGGTGTTACTAGTTTTCCAAAAAATTTTATTTCTTTAAATACATTAGTAGATGTTGCTTATAATATGTTTTTCTCAGATTTTGATTTAGTCCTTATTAAGGATTTAAGTAAGGAGGAATTGGATCTAATTAATAACAAGGTTTCATTTGCAAGTTTTAAAAATGCATATTTTATTAGACAAAATAATAACTCTTCTATTGGTATTCTTGCTAAAGAAAAGATTAAGATTCAAATCTTGGATTTTATTGAAGGATTTTATGAGTACAGGTTAGGTGTGGTTGTTGATTTTATCTTTAAAGATCGTCATTATGGGATTGTTGTTTTTAATTTTGATGAAGATATAGCTGATAATTTAGATATTGCTATTGTTGATGAGCAGATAACATATTTAAATCATAGGTATGAAAATTTGCTTTTTATTTTAGATAAGCGTGAGCTTAGCGTGTTAGATATAGTTATTAGGAATGGTTATTTTAGTTTAATTTATGATTCAATTAATCCTATGCATATAATTAACACCATTGATGATAGGGTTTATTCTAATTTTGTAGCTCAAATATTTCTTCATTCTTTGGATTATGTTATTTTAAGCTATTTATATGATAATTTTTATATAAATAATTTTCCAAAAAGTATTGTGATAAAATAAGTTTTGGAAATATTTAGTTCTTGACATCATTATTTCATTGTTATATTATTACTAGCGATGCCGAAATGGTGGAAATGGTAGACACACAGGACTTAAAATCCTGAGGAGGAAACTCCGTACCGGTTCAAGTCCGGTTTTCGGTATTTAGAGTTTTAAAATTGCTAAATCTATCCTCAAGCAGTCTATTTATATAGATTCCTGTAATAAATAGAGTACTTAAGGATAGATTTAGCATTAAAGTAGGGTGTACATTAAGTTTTGTTATAACAAATATCATTTGTATGATTGACCCCAAGATTAGACCTATCGATAAATAAAGAAATTTAACAAGATGTTTGTCTATTGTTTTTTTGATTATTAGTATTGTAATTCCTATTCCCATTATTGTGGATATTCCAAATATTGTGCATAGTGTTATATTAAGTTGTGAAATGATGTTGACAATTTCTTTGTAAGTTCCAAGACTTAGCAATATAAGTGAACCTGAGATGCCTGGTAGAATCATTGCACAACCACCTATTATTCCTGAACTGGCAATCAGTAGGTAGTATTTAATTGAGGTTTTATCTTGATATTCTGATATGTTTGATGATATGTCGTAAGTTTTTAGCATTAAGAAAAATAGTATACTGAGCAATCCAATTAAAAACAAAAAATATTTTGTAATTTTATATTTATTTCTTTTTATATTTATTTCTTTTTTTAATGTTAGTATGCTTCCTGTGGTTAATCCTATAAAAAGTGCATTTAAGTACGTTTCTCTTGTTGCTCCATCTAAGATATAATTTTTAAATATTTTTGCAAGTATTGTGGCTGAAGTTAATATACCAAGTGATAGTATTCCAAGAAAAATTATGCTTTCTTTTACCCTTTTCAGTTTTATTAGATTCGCAGATGAATGTATTATTTTGTAGTAAATTCCTAGTATTAGGGCTAGCGTCCCCCCTGATACCCCTGGTATTATGCTTGCAATACCAATTAATAAACCTTTTATATAAACGCTTATCATTTTCCAAATTACTGATGTGGAGCTTGATGTCTTTTATCTTTCATCACCCTCGCCATTAATTGTGCCATTTTCATGTCTTTTTTTTAATTTTTCTAGATTTGTGATAGCAACATCTTCAAGTGTTATTCCAAGATTATTACTTAAATTTGAAATGTACCATAAGACATCGCCAAGTTCTTTCTTAATTGCCAATAAATATTCATCGTCAAGTACGTATTCCTTGTCACGACCCAATTTTTTTATTTTTTCTACAACCTCACCTGTCTCTCCAGCAAGCCCAAGCGTTGTTAAGATTAGTTCTTCCTTTTTATTTTTATATTTAGCAGTTTGTTTAGCCTTTATTTGATATTCGTTTAATTCCATAATTAAGATTAGTTTAATACAGTTTTTATTTATTTACAAGTTTATTTATTGTTTCTTTTTTTTTAAATTTTTATTATATTTAACCTCATCTATTAATTGGAGTTTATTTATGGGTAAGTTTGCTCTTTTATTAGAAGTTGTTTTTTTTTTCTTGCAGCTTGATTATGTCTGTTCTTACCCTGTTATAAAAAATTTTTCCAATAAAGATCCTATTTTTCATGATCTTAGGGCAAAAATTGCTAAATATAATAAGAGAGAAAGTGTTCCTTTATTTATTTATTCATATAAAGTTAAAGAAGGTGATACTTTTTTTAAGATTGCAAATAAGGTAAATGGTTGGCAAGCTAGTATTTCGACAATTAATTTACTAGATTCTCCTTTTTTAAGGGCAGGACAAGATATCTTAATTCCTAGTAAAAAAGGTCTTTTCATTTTTAATAACAAGGAACATAGATTTAATAATTTACTTTTAGCAACAAGAGATTTAACAAAGGCAGAAAAGATAAAGGTTAGAAAGAATAATAAGATTTATGAGTTTTATTTTTTTGATTCTATGAAGCAACCAGAGTTGAGTTTTTTCTCAAGTACAGAAATGCTTTTCTTTTTAAATTCTGAGTTTATTTTCCCTTTAAAGAGATTTATTATTAGCTCTGATTTTGGATTTAGACCAGATCCCTTTACTGGTATGGGAAGTTTTCATACAGGTATAGATCTTGCAGCATCAATGAATTCTTTGGTTTATTGTTCATCTTATGGTGTTGTAGTTGTAGTTGACTATAATGATATTTATGGCAATTTTGTTGTGGTTGAACATAAAAACAGTATTAAATCTCTTTATGGGCATCTTAGTTCTTACATTGTAAGGAAAGGGGATGTTCTAAAAACAGGGGATATTATTGGTAGGGTAGGTCAAACTGGCCGTTCAACAGGTCCCCATCTGCATTTTGAAATATTGAAAAAAGATGCACCCATTAATCCTATTAAGATTTTAAAGTAGATAAGTTAAAAGTTTTTTATTAGTATGTGAGCGTTTGATCTTAAGTTGTATTTATTGCAATTTAATAATTTAAATAGTTCAGATATGAGAGTATAATTTTTTTGCCACACTTTGCTTAAAATTCTTACTTAAGATTGTTTCAGCTTGACATATATATTGTCATTGATTTATTTTATATTAAAAAGTATACAGTATAAAATAATCGGCATATCTTTTTATACTGTATGTTAATTGATAATTATTGATTTAGCTTATATCATACTCTATTATTTTATTGTGTAATGTTTTTCTTCCTATTTTAAGTATTTCAGCACATTTGCTTTTATTGTTTTTAGAATGTAGGAGTGTTTGCTTAATTATTTCTTTTTCCGCTTCTTTTAAGCTTATACCTATTGGTAGTGTTATTTTAACTATTTGGTTTGTGTTATTTCTAATTTTGGGAGGTAGATCATCTCTTGCGATTTGTTTTCCCTTAGATAATATTAAGGCACTTTCGAGTACATTTTTAAGCTCTCTAATATTTCCTGGCCAATCATATGCATAAAGGGCTTTTAGTGCATCATTAGAGAGGCTTTTTTCTTCTCTATTATTTTCACTTGCAACATCTTTAATTAGTGTTTTTGTTAGATTTGGTATGTCATCTTTTCTCTCTCTTAAGGGTGGGATATTGATATTTATTATATTAAGCCTATAAAATAAATCTTCTCTAAATCTTCCTTTTTTAATTTCTTCTTCAATATTTTTATTTGTTGCTGTTAATAATCTAATGTCAACTTGCATGGTAGTCTCTCCGCCTACTCTCTCGAATGTTTTATTTTGAAGTACTCTTAGTAGTTTTACTTGGAGTTCAGGTGATATCTCTACTATTTCGTCTAAAAATATCGTTCCTTTATCTGCTAATTCAAATCTACCTTTTTTTTGAGATATTGCACCTGTAAATGCCCCTTTTTCGTGTCCAAAGAGTTCACTCTCAAGTATGCTTTCAGAGAGTGCAGCACAATTGACCTTAATGAAGGGTTTGTCATTTCTATTTGATAAGTCAAATATGGCATCCGCTATTATTTCTTTTCCAACTCCGCTCTCTCCAGTTATTAGGACAGATGCTTTTGATTTTGCGATTTTTTTTACAAGTTCTAAAGTTTTTTGCATTATAAGCGATCTTCCAAATATGCGTTCATAATAGTTTAAATCTTTGCGGATTATGACATTCTCTTGAGATATGTTTTCATGCCTTCTGTCATTTTTGCCGTTTAAGGCCCGCTTTATTATTAGTAATAGTCTCTCAAGATCAACGGGTTTTGTTAAAAAGTCATAAGCACCTTCTCGCATAGCATCAACTGCTGAATCTACGGTTCCATGAGCTGTAAGAATAATAAAGGGTATATTTGGATTTTTATCTTTTACGATTTTAAGTAGTTCTTCTCCTGATATTTGAGGCATTCTAAGATCAGATATTATAGCGTCAATCTTTTCATTTTCAATTGTTTCAAGAGCCTCCTCTCCATCACTAGCAGTAAATACAAAGTAACCTTCTTCTTCAAGATAAGTTGCTATCCCTTCTCGTATATTTTTCTCATCGTCTGCTACTAGTAGCTTACTCATTCTCTAAACATCCTTCAATTAGAATTTTACCTGTGTTTAATTTTGGAAGTGTAATTGTAAAAGATGTTCCTTTCATCTCTTTACTTTCCACAAAAATTTCACCCCCATGTTCTTTAACTATTTTATAAGAAATAGTGAGTCCTATGCCACTTCCACTTTCTTTTGTGCTGAATTGAGGCTTGAATATATCATCTTTTGTTTCATTTTTTATTCCATTTCCATTATCTTTAATATTAATGTATATTTTTTCTTCGTTTTCGTGGATAGAAATTTCTATTCTTTTTATTTTTTTATTTGATTCAAGTAGTGCTTCTTCTGCATTTTTTACTATGTTAATTATTACTTGCCTTATGAGTTTCTCATCGATTAATACAAGACTTACTTTTTTTAAGTTGAGTATGAATTTAATATCTTTATTTCTTAATTCTGGATTTAATAAATTATAGACGCTTTTTATAATATCAGTAATATCTTTCTTTTCTGGTATTATTTTTATTGGTCTAACTGTTAATAAAAAATCTGTTACAGTTTTGTCCATTCTATTTATTTCTTCTTTTATTATTTTGAAGTAATTATTTGCTTTTATACTTTTGATACCTTGTCTATCTAGTTCCTTTTTGAGTAGTTGTAAATTTATATCAATTGCTCCTAGCGGATTTTTGATCTCATGTGCAATATTTCTTGCATGTCTTGTAAAGGCGGCTAAAGCCTCAGCTCTTCTGAAAAGTTCTTCTTTATGTTTTTTGTCTTTAATATCTTCAATTAAAATAATATTTCCTTCAAGTTTTTGATCTATTACATATGGCATAAATGATATTTTAATATATATGTTTGTTGAAACTTGTACCTCAAATCCTATTATTTTATCTTCATTTGTTGCTAATTCTTCTATTAGGTTTGTTAGAGTTGGAATTTGAATATCTTTAAGGGTTTCTAATTTGTATTTAGGACTTATGGCTAGAATTTGAAATAGCATTTTGTTTAGGTAAATTATGTTATTAAGTTTATCAAGTACCAGAATCCCTTCATTAATGGATGCAAAAATACCGTCATATATTTCTATTTTTTTATAGATGTCTTGAATAAACTTAAGCTTTTGATCGCTTGATAATTTATTTAATTTGGTCAAAGTTTTTTTTAAAAATTTGCTCATTAATCCTCGTAATTTAACATTAAATTTTCGATTATTAATTTTTTATTTTGGTTATATGGACTGTATTTTAAGATGTGTTTTAGATATTCTAATCTTTTCAAATATGTGTTAATGTCTAAATTTTGGCTTAAAAATTCATCCCTTAGTTGGCTTGTAAGTTCTTGTAAGAATAATTTAAATGTATTATCATCTTTTAGGAAATTAAATGTGTCAAGATTAAATATGCCCTGTTTCTCTTTTATTATATTTAAAATTCTTTTAATTTCTTCTTTTAATTTTGTATGTTCTTCACTGTAAAATGAGTTGAAATATTCTTCTGTTGTCAGTTCATCATTTTTATTAAAGGTTGCTTTGAATTTTGCAATCTCAAAATCCCTATTTTCTTTTCTGAATTTATATACTCTGAGTCTTGAGAGAATTGTTTTCGGAATTTTATTTTTGTTTCTTGTAGCTAAAATAAAGTAAATATTTAAAGGGGGTTCTTCTAGTATTTTTAGAAGTGCATTGTAAACATTAAAGTTTAAATTTTCAATTTCATTGATGTAAATTACCTTTATCTTATGCTTCTCTGATAATGCCCAGAATTTAATTTTTCTAACGTCATTAATAGTAATGTTAAAGCTTATGTCTTTAATTATTTCCTCAATTTTTTTAATAAGTTCTTTTGTAGTTGTTTCATTATATTCGTTTTTGTAATAGATATCATTGATAAAATTGATATTTATTTCTATTTTTTTTAAGTTTTTATCATTACTGAAATTGTATTTAGTAAAAATGATATTTTTAACATATTCTAGGTATTTACTCATAACTTCATTTGAGCTTACATTAAGATATGCCTTTGCCTCGATTATATTAAGGCTTGAAAAAATTATTAGATTTGGGTTTGTTAAAATTTTTGTATTTAAAATTCTTTTTGCAAGTGCAATTGCAGTTGTCTTTTTATAAGAGAATCTCTCTCCCCAAAAAAGTATTGCATTTGGTAGGTTTCCTTTTTCATATTCATTAATTATTTCTTGAGCTATGTCAGGTAATCTTTCCATGTTCTTGATTCTCTTTACTGTGTTTTTGATATTTTAAAAAGATAGTTTATACCGGGATTGAGATATTCAAGAAATTTGCTTCCTTCTAAAAAGTAGTTGGGATTAAAGATCTGTTGAGAATAAATTATATACACTACAATTGCAATTATGCCAAAGGCCTCAAATAACCCAAGTATTAGTCCGAGTATCCTGTTGAAAAATAATAGTTTAAGATGACTTATTATTGATTCAATTAGTGCTTGCAATATTAAAAATCCTATGTGTATTACTAGAAAGAATACTAATAGTGCTTGAACATATGATAAATCAAGAATAGGCGATATTAATATTTTAAAATCATTGGTTTTGTTGTAAAGTAAAAATATTAAAGTAAAAATCTCAAAAAATCCAGCAATTTCTTTGATAAACCCCCTTAAAAATCCTCTAAGTCCTAGTGATATAAAAATTATTATTATTAGTATGTCGACTATACCAGTTATTTTGAAAGGATCGTTAACTAGCATTTATGTCCTCAAAGTCTTTTAACAATAGATTAGCTATTAGGTTTGATGAATCTTGATTGTGAAATTTTTTTATATTATTTTTTAGTATATCGAACTTTTCTTTATTTGTTAGAATTTCTTTTATCATATCTATAATTTGACTTTCGCTTAAATTTTCTTCATCTATTTTTAAACATGCATTTTGTTCTTCTAATATTTTTGTGTTTCTGACTTGATCCCCCCTTGATCCTTTTACAAATGGAATGAATATTACACATGCGCCAGCACTTGCAAATTCCTTAATAGCCCCTGCTCCTGCTCTGCTTATTATTATATTTGAAAATTTTATTATGCTTGCCATTTCTTCTGCATTAAAAAATTGACTTCTTAAATAATTATTCTCTCTAGTTGCATCTAGATTTTTGCCACATTGATGGATGAAATATGCATCAATTTTATTTTTGATATTGAGTGTTAATTTATTTAAAACTTCTGCTCCAAGAGAGCCTCCAAATATGCTAATTATAGGTTTTTTTGTATTTTGAGTTAACTCTGTTATGATATTTGGATTTGGATTTGAGAATTCTTTTCTTATTGGTGATCCTGTATATAAAACATTTTTATTCTTGAAATATTTTGTGCTTTCTTTAAAGCTTATATGTATTTTGCTTGCGAATTTTGAGTTGATTTTTGTTGCAAGTCCAGGATCAAGATCCATTTCGTGGGTTATGCTTTTTACCCTAAGTAGGCTTGCCGCAATAATTGGGGGACTTGATACAAAACCGCCAGTTGCATATATAATTTGGGGCTTATACTTTTTTATTATGAAAAAGCTTTTGATTATTCCAAATATGACCTTAAAAACATCGGTGAAATTTTGTAGCGAAAAATATCTTCTAAGTTTTCCTGATGGAATTGCAATAAATTTGATGTATTCATGTTCTTTTATGATGTTGTCTTCCATTGAGCCTTTTTGTCCTAGCCAGAAAAATTCAATATTTGTATCAAGTTCTTTTAGTTTTGAAATTATTGCTATTCCTGGGAAGACATGCCCCCCTGTTCCCCCCCCTGTGAAAAATATTCTTTTTTTAGTATTCATATACCTCTTATCATAATTGCTTAAGTTTCTATATATGTAGCAATTGATCTATTTTACATTTTAGTTTAAGAATGCATTTTAATGCAAATATTGTGCATTTTTTACTTTCTAAATATAAGGTGATTCTTTTAAGTTTTATTGAATTTATAAAGAGCACAAAAGTCTATTTATATCAAATAATATTTTATTTAAAATTACTACTTGCACTGTGAGCAGGGAGAATATTATATTTCAATAGGTTAGAAAATATTTTTTAAAAATTGCTCAATTTGAATACCTTCTTTTTTAGAAGTATTGTTTTCAATAGAATATTTTATTATTGAATGAATTACTTTAGTTGCTTTTTCTAAAGCATATTCTATCTCCCATTTTTCCAGGTATCCTATTAGTAGACTTGCAAATAAATCCCCTGTTCCACCGAAGTTTTGTTCTAATTTTTCTAAAAAGATCTCTTTATATTCTTTTGTTTTTGTATTATAAGCAACAGTGCCTATAAGATTTTCCTTTTCTACACTTGTAACTACGATTATTCCATTTATTTCAAGACTTAATATTGCTTTTATTATTTCATCCTTATTTTTTATATCTTCAGTTTTAGCTAGCATTTTCAGTTCTGTGATATTAGGCGTTATGATATCTGCATGTTTTATTAGGCTTCTAAATCCACTTACTATTTTTTTGTCAAAAGTAGGGTAGAGTATGCCATTGTCTGCAAAGACAGGATCAATTATTATTTTTTCAAATTTAAATAGCTTGAACATATTTTCTATTATTTTTTGTTGGTTATTGCTTCCAAGAAATCCACTATAGAATATATCAAAACTTTCATTTTGATCTTTCCAAGAATAAATAAACTTTTCTAGGTTATTTGTTAAATCTATTATTTCAAATTCATTGTAAGCTGTTGTTGCTGAGAGAACAGCAGTTACAAATGGACAAACTTGCATATTGAATGATGATATGACTGGTATGCACATTGTAAGTGATGTTCGACCCATAGTTGAAATATCATGCATAGCTAATACTCGTTTCACAGTTTTGCTCCTTTTGTATATTTATAGTTTTCTATTCTTGAATTTGCATCAGTTTCAATCGGACTTGCTCCGTATTTCAAATACATAAGATAGCCAATTCCTGCAATCATTGCTCCATTATCTGTGCAAAGATCGATTGGGGGATAGTATGTTTCTACTTCAAGATTTTTTATCTTTTCTCTTAAATAAAGATTGCTTGCAACTCCCCCAGATATTATTAATTTTTTTATATTGGTATCCTTTATTGCTCTTTTAATTGGAATAATTAAATTTTCAAAAGCCACTCTTTGGAAGCTTGCAGCAATATTATTGTTTGTTATGTTTTCATTTTTATCTTTAAACTTTTCAAGTTGATGTATGCATGCTGTTTTGAGTCCTGAATACGAAAAATCATATCTATTTTCTTTTTTGTCAAAAATTGTAATTGGAAAATTAAATGCATATTGATTACCGCATTTAGCTAGTTTTTCTATGTTGGGTCCGCCTGGGAATCCCATTTTATAGTGTTTTGCTACCTTGTCGAATGCTTCTCCACAAGCATCGTCAAGCGTTCGTCCAAGTATTTCAATGTCATCGAAGTCATTTTGTTTTGCAAGTATTGTGTGTCCTCCACTGAGTATTAGAGATAAAAATGGATATTCTATTTTTTTAGTCATTAAAGGGGCATAAAGATGACCTAGAATATGATCAATACAAATTAGGGGTTTTTTAAGGGCAATTGATAAACCTTTAGCAAAATTTATCCCAACGATTAAGGAACCAATAAGCCCAGGTTTAGATGTTACTGCTATTAAATCAATTTCTGATGCATGTATTTGAGCATTTGTGATTGCCTTTTGACAGACAGACATGATAAATTCTGTGTGTAGTCTTGAGGCAATCTCTGGCACTACACCATAATATTTTTTGTGTTCTTTTTGACTAAGCTTAATGTTGCTTAAAATCTTAACACCATCTTCTACTATGGCTGCACAACAGTCATCGCATGAACTCTCTATTCCAAGCACTATCATTAATTTTCCTCTCTTTGATAAAGGTTTATTAAATTTTTAAATTCAAATTCTTGCTTTAAGTTTTCTGATTCCTGTTTGAGTATTTTAAGAGTATTTTTTGACCAAATATGTCCTATTACTTTGACAATTCCTTTTGTTCTTGCTATCTGTTTTGCTCGTTTGAGTGCTTGAATAACAGCTTTTTCATTATCTTTGTTATCAAGAAATATATCTCTTTGCTCTACTAAAATCCCAATGTTTTTACCAGTTTTCTCAGATATGCTTTCTTGGGTAGTTAGGCTGTCGAAAAAGTATCTGTTTTCTTCTTTAAGTTTAATTAGAATAATTTGCATTATGTCCTCATTTGAGGTAATAAGACTTCCCATATGATTATTCATTATCTTTGCATTGGAGTAAGTTTGAAATGTCTTTTCAATTTTTTTTCGTATTGCAAATTCATTGTCGTTGATGTTTATGTGAAATTTTTCTATTGAATTTTTATATTTCGATTGCATTGGAAAATGAATCATTGTAATTTTGTTTTTGCTTGTTAGTTTGTTATAAAAATCCATTGATTTTGGTAAAAAGGGGATAATTGAGAAGTTGATGTTTAAGTCAATTTTCATGAATTCATCTAACATAAATTCGTCATAGCCAACATCATCAATTATGAGATAAAATTCAGGTTTTAAGTTATTGGTCTTTCGTTTTTTTTGTACTCTAATTAAATCTTTTTTTTTAATTTTTGCTAATCTGTCCTTAAAGTTTAAATTGAGTTTTTTTGCATTTGATTTTATATATACAAGACTCGAGAATAGTACAATTATTGATACAAAAGATGTAACAATAATAAACGCTATTGTGATTTTTAATTTATGTTTCTTTAGAAAAATAGAAGCATTCTCAATATTCATGCCCAGTAGCTTTTCATTGTATCAAAATTTGACACTAAGTCAATGTTTATTGATAAAGTTCTTCCCTTAGTTTTTTAAGTACTCTTTTTTCAATTTGTCTTACGGTTTCTGAAGAGATTCCAAGTTCACTAGAAATATCTTTTAAAGTGCTTTTTTTATCATTGTTGTCTAAGTTATATCTTTTTCTTATAATGTATCTTTCTTTGTCGTTTAGTTTAGTCTCTAATATATGATTTAGATGTTTTAATGTTGAATTTTGTTCAAGAGTGCTCTCAGGATTAAAAGAATTGTCTTCATAAAGATTTAGGAGTGTGGAATTTTCTGAACCTTCAAGTTTTTTATCAAGGGAATATTCTTTTTCAAGATAAGGAATGATTTTAACGTATTGAGCAGTTGTTAAGTTGAATCTTTCCATTATATCTTCTTTTTTGGGTGATTTTTCTTCTTCCATAAGATATTTATTTATTTGGAGTATTAAATTTTCTTTTCTGTATGGCACCTTTACAAGTCTTGTTTTGGTATTTAATGCTCTTTGAAGCGATTGCTTGATCCAAAATGAAGCGTAGGTTGAAAATTTGGTATTTTTGCTTGGATCGTATTTCTCAGCAGCTCTAATTAGACCTAGATTTCCTTCTTGTATTAAGTCTTCAACTTTTAATCCTTTGCCAGCATATCTTTTAATTATTTTTAAGACAAGACGTAAATTGGCGTTTATCATTTTGTTTTTGGCTTTCAGATCGCCGAGTTTAATTTGTTTCGCAAGTTCAATTTCTTCTTCGTGAGTTATCAATCTGTGTTCTCTTACGGATTTTAAGTATATGTTTAAATCTTCATTGCTAAATATATTCACAATACTTCTCCCATCTTTTAAATTTGTGTATCAACATCCTTCCCCCCTTTGATGTGATGCAAAAATCATGCCAACTTAGAAAATAATTAATATTTCGATTGAATATGAATTATTTTCTAAAGTTATTTACTTTTGCTATTTGGTTGTAGATTAAATCAGCAAGCCTAAAACTTTTGGATTTAGCTATTTGTTTTGATCTCTCTAAATAGAGCATATCTTCGAAAAGTTCTTCTGTTTGACCCCCATTAATTAGATTGTTTTCTTTTTTTAAAGAATTCCTCATGCTCTTAAGCATTTGATTTACAAATATTGCCTCAAATTCTAGTGCAGCTTCATAAAGTTTTTTATCATTTTGATATTGATTTGTTTTCTCTACTTTGTCTTTTAGGGTTTTTGCCTGTTTTATTTGATTTTTTATTTTTAAACCTTGTAGATTAATTTTGTTTATCATGTTTATTCCTCCAGGATTAATTCTCCATGTAATTTATTAATTTTTTTAGCTGCCTTAATTATTTTTATTAATTCTTCATTGCTAAACATATCTGAATTTTTTGATATAAATTCATTTAGTTTCATCTTTTGTATTTTTATTTTTATCTTTTCATTATTTTTATTGTTAAGTAAGTTTTTATCATCTCTTTCAATTGAAAGTATAAGGGGCCCTATTTCTGCATTTGTACTTGCTATAATGATTTTGTTTTGTTCACTTATTAGAACTTTAGGCATAGTTTCTATTTCTATTTTTTCAATTTCGCTTAGCAAGCCAATTTCGTTGATCTCGATTGCTATGATATTTCCTGATTTTATATTATTTTTTATATTCTTGCTTGTTAAATTTTTACTTATTGAATCTGCCAATGTGTAATCCGCCTTTTTAAGAATTATATTGTAATGCGTGTAGTCTTTATTCTCATGTATTGTTGCTCCGTTTAATATGTATCCTGTACCTTTTGATTTGTAGTTAGTTATTATTGGGCCTGATGCTGTTGCTAGTACTTTTCCTTCTTTGTCTTTCAATTCTGTTCTTAAAAGAATACCATTTGTTAAGTCTTTTGAATCTAGCATAGATGCTATGTAAACATTTTGATTTGCACCTTTAATCATGTTCCCATTTATTGTGATTGTTGCGCTTACTAATGCGATATTTTTGCTTCCTATATTTGTTAGATCTATTTCATTGATGCCGATTTGGTTTAAAGCTTTATTTAAAATTTCTTTTCCCCTTAGAGAATCTCCTTTATCAGTAAGTCCTGCCACTATTCCAATTCCTGTTAATGTATATGAATCAGTAGATCTTATTTCAGCGATATTTTTTAACTTTATTTGTTCACTTATTTGACTTATAGTGTTATTCTCCTTGGAAAAATTTTTTGAAGGTTGATTTTCTTGTGCGAACGCACTTAGGACTATCTTTAAGTTTAATATGGCTAGAATTATCAATTTTTTCATGATTCTATTCCTTTTGTATGGCAATATAATCTACCTTTATTTTAATATTATTGTTAATATTATTGCAATTGCTTTTAGTTGATTCATTTTTGCTTTGGGTTTGCTCGACAGTATAAAGTTCAATTATAAAATTAAAGGAAAGGTTTCTTGTGATCTATTCATCATTATATTCGATAAATAAAGCTAATGACAGAGTTAAGAGTTGATATGTTTAAACATGCATTATTGTTGTTTTTGTATTTTATTTAGCCTAATCTCATCATTTTTCATTATATTTTGTAATACCATGTATTTACTTTGATTTAATTCGTTTAAGCTTAAAATCTCATTGTGTTTAGTTGTGTTTATTTGATATTTAAAATAAACATTATATTCGTTTAAACTTTGACCTGCTTTTAAATCTGTTTTTGCAAATACAATGGGTTCTATTATGTCAATATACATATTTATTTTGTTATGTTTCTTGTAGTCTTCAAATTTTTTTGCATAGTAAACTAAAGTTTTTTGTATTGGTATATTTTTATATAGTGTGCTTTTTATTGTTTTAAATTTTACATTGGTGGAGAATTTATTTTCTATATTTATTTCTGATTCATCAAAACTGAATTGTAGTATGTAAATATTTTTACTTGCTAGATCCTTTGTAATATAGCTAATCATTTCAAATATTATGTGTTTTTGCTTAAAATGTGAACCTATGTAAATTTGTGACAAATTATTATTATTACATATTTTTGAGTACCCTTTTGAGAAAAAATATACCTTACTAGGAGATATTGTAAAACAGGTCTCATAAGGCATTATTTGCGATAAATTTATTGTAAATAGATAGAATACAAGTTTACTTGTGAGTGTTTTCACTGCCTTTTTAAGTTGTTAGCAATTCCTAACATATTATCTGAGGTTTGAATTGCTTTTGAGTTTATCTCATAAGCCCTTTGTGCAACGATCATTGTTACCATTTCTTCTGCAATTGATACGTTTGACATTTCAAGGATACCTTGCCTTAGCCTACCCATTCCATCACTTCCTGGGGTTCCTGATATTTCTTCTCCAGAGCCAATGGTTTCTTTAAATATGTTATTTCCAATTGCATTTAGACCTGCTGGGTTTACAAATCTTACAATTTCCATTTGACCAAGTTCAATCGGCTCTGGGCTTTCATCCACTTTTACAGATATTATTCCTTCTTGAGATATTGTAATAGAATCTTTTATATATCCTTCAGGAAAGGATATATCAGGTAATAATTTGTATCCTTGGCTTGTTACAAGAGCTCCATTTGCATCGATTTTGAATGAACCGTCTCTGGTATAGCCGTAAGTGCCATCTGGTAGAAGAATTTTGTAAAATCCATTACCTTCAATTGCAACATCAGTGTTCAAATTGGTGGCTTGTAGGTTGCCTTGTTCGAAGATTCTGTGTGTTGCTGATACTTTTGTTCCGTGTCCAACTTGATTGCCAAGAGGACTTACTGTATCTTCAGTCGCAGGAGTTCCTGCCCTTCTTTGTGTTTGGTATATTAGATCTTCAAATTCAGCCCTTATCTTTTTAAATCCCGTAGTGTTTACATTTGAAAGATTATTAGCAATTGTATCTACATTATATTGTTGGGCTTTCATCCCGCTAGCTGCTGTCCAGAGCGCCCTCATCATAAACTAACCTCCTTAAAATTTTCCAATTTCGTTAATTAATTTTCCAAGAAGTGAATCTTCAGTTTGTATTGTTTTTTGATTTGCTTCATAGGCCCTGTTAACTGTAATCATTGATACCATTTCGTTAATGGCGTTTACATTTGATCCTTCTAAAGCACCAGTTTCAATTTTGGGTCTTGAATTTATTTCGATGTTTTTAGCTTGTCCAGATATTTCTGTGCTGTTCCAGAGTGAACTTCCTTGTTTTTTTAAAAATCTTGTTTTTTCAAAATTTACAATCTTTAGATTATCAAGGAGTTCATAGTTTTCCCACGAATTTTCATATTCACTTACAAGTCTTTTGGGATTTTCTTCAAATGTTGTGTTATGAAATATTTGTCCTTGATCCGTTATTTTAAAGTTATTATCTTTTAGATATATGTGTCCCTTCTCTCCAATCACAGGATATCCATCTTTTGTAACAAGCATACCTTCTGGTCCAAGTGTAAAAGAACCGTTTCTTGTATATCTCTCTCCCTCTGGTGTTTGAACAACAAAAAAGCCTTCATCAGTTAATGCTAAGTCAAGAGGATTTCCGGTTATTTTTAGCGGTCCTTGTTCAAAGGACGTATATATTTCATTTTCTTCAACTCCTGTGCCAAGCTTGCCAACAACAGGTGCTGTTTCCAGATATCCTTTGGGCAGTTTGTAAAGACCATCATCATTGATCCGTCTAATTAACATTTCAGGAAAGGCCTTGTGTACGGATAAATCTTTTTTATATCCCGCAAGGTCAATATTTGCTAAATTATTAGAAATAACATCTAATCTGTGTCTTTGTGCCATCATTCCGCTGGCAGCAGTATAAATGCCTCTTACCACATTAAATCCTCATTGTTTTCTTTGGCTCATTAATTTTATCACTAAAGCTTATTATACATCAATTCTAATTGCTTTACTATTTATGTGTATTTTGGTTTTACATTTTAATTTTAGTAAGCTTGAAATATTACTTTGTATTAAATAATTTAAATTATACAAGTAAATTATCCCTTTTGCAAAAAGTATAAAATAAATGTATAATTTTTGCTTGTCATGATCTATTTAAATTGTTGACTCAAAGATTAATTTTAGGAGTTTGTATGAGTAAGGATGTGTTAAAAATTATGTTTTTATTATGTTTTTCTTTTTTTGCATTCGCAGAGTCTGAAAAAACAGAGAATAAAAAAGACGGTAGTGAAGTTTTAGGATATTGGGTTGGATATGATGATACTACTAATGTTAAAAATTCGGTAATTTATGTTTATAAATATAATGATAAAGTTTATGGTAGGATTTTAAATGTAATAAAGGATGGGAAGGTGCATGATATTAATGATCCTTCCGGTTCTAAGGTTGTAGGTTTTGATCATTTAACTACTGAAGGCCTTGATTTTATGTGGGGGCTTAAATATGTTAAGTCTTCTCGCAAATGGGATAAGGGTAGGATTATTGATCCTAAGAATGGCAAGATTTATACTTCTGAAATGAGGGTAGATCCAAAAACGGGCAATCTTGTTACCAAGGGTAAGGTGTGGATTTTTGGTAGGAGTAAGATTTGGACAAGAGCTAAAGAAGATGAGATTCCAAAGCTAGATGTAGAAGGCATAGTACCAAATCCGCCTGTGGCAGAGGAATAAAGAAGGATAAATATTAATTTGTGGAAATATCAATGAAAGATAAAACGGAATATTATGATAAGTTTATTATGAGAGTGCCTAACTTTCCAAAGGAAGGTATACTTTTTTATGATATTACTAATGTTTTGCTCCAAGCAGAAGCATATAAATCTTTAATGGAAGATGCTCATGCTTTTTATGCATCAAGAAAAATTGATTGCATTGCTGCTATTGAATCAAGAGGGTATCTTATTGGTTCGCCTTTGGCTTTAAAAATGGGTTTGCCTCTTTTACTAATTCGAAAAGCAGGTAAGCTCCCAAGGCAAGTATTAAGAGAGGAGTATGAGCTTGAATATGGATTTAGCAGTATTGAAATACATAAAGATGATGTTAAACAACATTCAAATATTTTGTTAGTTGATGACATTTTAGCTACCGGAGGCACTCTAAAAGCAGCTGCTATGTTACTTAAAAAGGCGGGTGGAGTAGTATCTGATATATTTTGTTTCATTGAACTTGTAAAGATGAATGGTAGAGATATTTTACGGGAGTATAGTTTGAATTCTCTTGTTAGGTATTTTTGATAATTTATTTAATAAATAATTTATGTTATTAATTAAGCTTGAATAATTGACTTTAAATTTTATTGAATTTATAATATTTAGCTGAACATTGAGAGGTGATTGTGATGTATGCGTTGTTGGAAATAAAGGGTAAGCAGTATAAAGCTGTTATGGGAGAGATGTTAAAGATAGATAAGATTGGAGCTAGTGAAGGTGACAAATTGGAATTTAGCAGTGTAATGCTTGTAAACAAGGATGGAGATGTAAAGATAGGAAAACCTTATGTTGCAGGTTCTTGTGTTAAGTGTAGCTATATAGAAGATAAGAGAGATAAAAAGGTTATCTCTTACAGATATAGAAGAAGAAAGTCAAGCGAGCGAAAGATCGGACATCGTCAATCTTATTCTTATGTTTTGGTTGATGATATAATTGTTAGTTAGTGATTAATGTTTTAATAAAGACCCGTAATAATATAATTATTTATATTTTGGCTAATGGACATGCTAGAGGGAATAATTATATTAATATAGTTTGTTCTTCCTTTTCTTTTATTTTAAGAACTTTTTTAAGTGTTCTTGATTGTGAGAAAGAGGATTTTATTGTAGATAATTCTTTAAGAGGTTACTTGGAATTTAAGGCTTCTTTTAGAAGTTTGGATAAGCAGAGCCTTTTTTATTATAGTAAGTTTTTAATACAAGGTGTAAAGGATTTGTGCTTTGAATATCCTTATGATATTAAATTAATTTTGGAGGAAACTAGTGGCAACAAGTAAAAGTGGTGGTAGCTCTAAGAATGGAAGGGATTCTATATCTAAGAGGCTTGGTGTTAAGAGAAGTGGTGGGCAATTTGTGAGAGCTGGGGAAATAATTGTAAGGCAGAGAGGCACAAAATTTCATAAGGGCAAGAATTCTGGACTTGGCAGAGATTATACAATATTTGCATTAAAAGATGGTATAGTAGAGTTTAAGACTTATAGAGGCCGAAAATATATAAATATTATTTAATATTGTTATAGTTGAGGTTGATTTGCATATACTTAAGGATTCTTTAAGCATAACTGTGTCTTCAGGTGATGGGGGTGCAGGGTGTGTTTCTTTTTTGCGTGAAAGATTTAATGCCAAGGGAGGTCCTGATGGCGGTGATGGAGGAAGAGGTGGAGATGTAATCTTTAAGGTTAAGGCAAATCTTAAAAGTTTATCCCTTTATAAAAATGGCCAAAGACTTGCTGCTAATAATGGTAAGCCCGGAATGGGTTCTAGAAAGAGTGGAGCATCTGGTGAAGATTTGGTTATTTTTGTTCCCCCAAATACTTGTATTTATGATGTTGCAACAGGCTCTATGTTATTTGAGCTCCAGAACTTTGATGATGAAGTTATTGCTTTAAAGGGCGGAAGAGGTGGACTTGGGAATGTACATTTTAAAAGTTCCACAAAACGGACACCAAGATTTGCTCAGCCTGGAGAATCTGGCGCTACCTTGAATTTGCGTCTTGAGTTATCATTAATAGCCGATATTGGACTTGTTGGGTTTCCTAATGCAGGTAAGTCTTCTCTTATTTCTACAATAACCGCTTCAAAGTCAAGAGTTGCAAATTATCCTTTTACTACTAGATTTCCGCATCTTGGCGTTTTGAAGGCTTCTTATAATGATTTGGTAATCGCTGATGTGCCCGGGCTAATTGAGGGCGCAAGTCAAGGAATAGGTCTTGGTTTTGAATTTTTAAGACATATTTCAAAAACCAAAATCCTGGTCTTTTTAATTGATGTTGCTAGTGATAACTTTATGAGTGCTTATGATATTCTTGTTAATGAGCTTAGTGCATATGATATTGGACTTTCAAGTAAGAAGCGAATAATTGTTGCTAATAAACTTGATTTAGAAGGTGCGATTGAAAATTTTAATCAGCTAAAGAGAGCTTTAGCTGGTGAGAGAGTTTTAGGAATTTCTATTTATGATAATACGGGAATAAATGAGCTTGTTAGTGAGCTTTTTGCTTTATCAAGAATTTAAGGAGATTATTTTTTCTTTTTTAAAAGCTCAAAATTAACAATATTGTTAAGGCTTTAATTAGTATATTGTCAGTATATAATATGGGAGGTTTATGCGAATAGCAATATTGGGTGGCACTTATAATCCTGTTCATATTGGGCATATGTTTTTAGCAAAGGAGTTAGAGCATTTTCTAAATGTTGATAAAATATTATTTATTCCTACTCATAAACCTGTTCATAAGCGTGTTGAAAATATTAGTGTTAAAGATAGAATCGCAATGCTTAAATTGGCAGTACAACATGAAAAGAATATGTTTATCGATGAATGCGATATAGTAAATGGCGGAATAACTTATACCGTTGATACTATTGCTTGTATTAAGAATAAATATGTTCATGATGATATCTATTTGGTAATCGGAGATGATCTTTTTGAGAGTTTTGATTCATGGAAAAATCCAGAAAAAATAGTTGAATCTGTTAATCTTGTAGTGGTTCACAGGATTTACAGCGAAAGACTCATTAGTAGATTTAAACATACTTATATTGATAATAGAATATTTCCTATCTCTTCCTCAGAGATTAGGCATAGGATTGAGCAAGGATTACCTGTCGATTATTTGCTTCCCTTTGATGTTTTGCGATATATTAAAAATAATAATTTATATGTTAAAGGTAAATAATTGAGAAAAGAGTTATTTTTTTTAGTTTTAATCATTTTAATAGTTTGTGGTATTGTAATTTTTTTTGTTGATAGTTCTAAAAGAGAGCAGATATATTTTGAATTAAATACTAAGAGTAATATTAGCTTTTTATTTCTTATAGAAGATGAGAGTGACAATCTTTTAAGTATGCAAGAGATTTTTATTAATATAAAAACAGGAAGTGTTGGCTTTTTAGATATTCCTGTTTATACAGGTTATGAGGATTTAAAGGGAAATGTTTCTTGGTTTGAAGACTTATATAAAAAGAATAGATTTGTTGAATTTTTATCTAAAGTATCCCGGCAGTTAAATCATGAACCTGATTATTATATTCGTTTTAAAAAGAATAATTTTGTGAAATTTATTGACTATCTTGGTGGAGTGCGACTTCTTGTTAAAAACCCTGTTAAAATATATAGTTTAGTACGTTCTATCTTAATACCTTCTGGTAATTCTGTTTTTGATGGAGATAAGTCTTATGATTATTTGAGTTATTTCAGAGATGTTGCTTCTTACGATGAAAGATCTGAGTTTTTTAAGGAATTTTTTAAAAAAATTTTAACACAATTTTCTGATTTTAAAGAGGAGTATGATTATTTCTCTAAAATGTATTTCATGTTAGAGACTAATCTTTCTGAAACCGTATTTAAGTATATTCTTACTAATTATAAAATAAATAATGAGAGGCTTATTTTTATTAATATTAAGGGGCAAGAGGAGACATTTAAGGATAATGATGATAATTTAATAAAAGTTATTTTTCCTTATTATGGGGGAGCGGTTCTTAAAGAGTCGATAGAAAATTTAAATAGAGATTTAATGGGTGAAACTAGAAATGAAGAGGCAATTAGAGTTGTTGTTTTAAATGGTACTAAGACTGCTGGACTTGCAAAGAATGTAGCAGATATTTTTAAATCTTTTAAATTTAAGGTTGTAAGGTTTGGTAATGCAGATAGGCATAATTATTCTCATACTTTAATAATAAATAATTCAGATAATTTGGAGATTGCCATTAAGGTTGGAGATGTAATTAGATCAAGAACTATTAAACCAATTTCTGAGTTTCGTGTAGATACTTTGGGACTTGATATGCCTGATATGAGTCCTGATGTAATAATCATTTTGGGAGATGATTTTGATGGGAGATATGTTAAAAATAGATGATATTAAGAAGCTATGCAAGATTATATCTGATTTTGGTGGAATTGATGTTTTAAGTATTGATGTTAGTTCTGTTTGTAATTGGGCTGATTTTTTTATTATTGTTTCATGTTCATCATTTAAGCAAATGGAAGCTTTGCATGCTGAAAGATTAGTGACATTCTTTAAAGAAAGGGATTTTAATTATTGTATTCAAGGTAAGGGATTTATTTATGATTGGACAATTATTTCATGTGAAGGTTTAGTTATACATTTGATGAGTGAAAAGGCCAGAGAATACTATGAGCTTGAAAAGATATGGGATAGGGGAGAAGTTATTTATCCTTGAGAGTTATTTAATTAAAAAAAATAAAAATATCGCAAGAATTATTTACAAAAAATTAAAAATATTCTAGATTTAAAATATGTATTTTAGGGAGGCCTAGGAGTGAATATTACAGACGTAAGAATTAGGAGAGTTGATAATAAAAATCCCGGTTCAAAGCTATTGGCATATGTTACGGTTACTTTTGATGATTGTTTAGTTTTGCATAATATCAGGGTTATTAGGGGACAAAAAGGAGTTTTTATTGTTATGCCTAATAGAAGAACTAAGGTCGGAGAGTATAAGGACATTGTACATCCTATTAATCAAAGTTTTAGAGAGATTTTGCAAAGTGCTATTTTTAAAGAGTATGTGAAGGAAAATCCTTCAAGTCTTGAACTTGAAATAGGCTAGGAAACATTATTGACAAAGTGTATTGTATTTTGTATCCTTTTGACTTATGGGTAATTAAGTATTTGGGACGTGGACAAGTGGTAAGTCACCTGGTTTTGGTCCAGGCATTCGAGGGTTCGAATCCTTCCGTCCCAGTATTTTATATTAGGAGTTTCATTGTGGATAGTAGTAGGATTTTAAGATATGAAGGTCGGTTAGATTTTGGTTCTTTGCGTGCCCGTAGAATACGAGCAGAGTCTGAGATTCCAGCTGTTGTGTATGGAAAGGAAAGTGATGTTCTGCATATAAAAATTAAGAGTAGTGAGTTTAATAATAAGTTTGCAAAGTTTACAGATAATACTGTCTTGATTTTAAGTGACGGAAAAATTGAGAAATGTGTTTTCATTAAGGATGTGAGCGAAAATCTTACTAAAAGACTTATTTATCATGTTGATTTTTATGAGGTTGATAAGACTAAGGATATTGAAAGAGATATTGCAATTAAATTTGTAGGAGCTTCTGTTGGTGTTAAGGAAGGTGGTACTTTAAGTGTGCTTCGAACTAAAATCAAGGTTAAGTCTTTGCCTTTAAATTTGCCAGAATTCGTTGAAGTAGATTTGACCCCTGTTAAGAAGGGAGATCAAGTAACTTTTAAGGATATTGTACTTCCTGATAATGTTAAACTTTCTGAAGAGAATGAGAATTCAGTTGTTTTGCTTGTAAAATAGAGAGTTATGGATTTGTTAATAGTTGGCCTGGGTAATCCCGGGTCTAATTTTTTTCATACTAGACATAATGTTGGTTTTGAACTTGTAGATAACTTGGTTATAAAGAATGGTCTTTCTTTGAAAAAGGTAAAAAATTATGAATATTCTGATTTTAATTTTGAAAATAAACGGATAGTTTTAATTAAACCTTTAACTTATATGAATTTGAGTGGCAATATTTTTCCTTCTGTTTTTGCTAAGTTTTATATGAAAATAGCTAATCTGTTAGTTGTGGTTGATAATGTTGATTTGCCTTTGGGAAAGTGTAAACTTAGAAAGGTAGGGGGTACTTCTACTCATAATGGACTTCGTTCTATTTCTTTAAGCCTTGGAAGTACGAATTATGGTAGGCTTTATATTGGAGTTGGCAGTAACAATGAATCTAGTCTTAGAGAGTTTGTTCTTGCAAAATTTAGAGGTAGTGAGCTTGAGCGTATTAAAAGTGTATTTGAGTTTTTAAGTGAAGAGATATTAGGCATTGATGAGTCTAATTTTGAACATAAAGTTGCAACTATTAATTCTAGTAGTTTTTGATGTTTTGGAATGATATAGTAACAAAAATAGAAAGTTTTTACTTTAAAAATTCTCTGCCCAAAGGAAAATCAATTGTTGCTTTTTCTGGAGGTGCAGATTCTACTACTTTGCTATTGGGTTTAAAGGAGTATTTAAATAATAATATTGTTGCATTTTATTTTGCGCATTACATAAGACCGGAGTTTGAACAAAATTTGGAAATAGAACACATAAAAAAGTTTTGTAATTTTCATAATATTACTTTTCAAATAAAGAGGTGTAGTGTTGATATAAAGAGAGAGTCTAGTCAGCTTGGTATGTCAGTTGAGGAGTTGGCTAGAAAATATCGTTATAATGCTTTATTGGAAGCTCTTAAGGAAAATGAGGCTAGGTATATTGCTCTTGCTCATAATAAAAATGATCAATTTGAGACTTTAGTGATGAGATTTTTCCAGGGTTCGTTTTTGGATGGATTTTCTGGTATTCCAATTATCAATGGCAATATTATTAGACCTTTACTTGAGGTATCAAGAGAGGAGATTGAACAATTTCTTTCTTTAAATAATATTGTTTACTTTGTTGATAGCACTAACCATGAAGATTTGTATTTAAGAAATAGAATTAGAAATAATCTTATGCCAGTTATCGGAAAAATTTTTAAGGGATATGAAAGGGGTTTGGAAAGAATATCTGATTTTTCAAGTGGTCTTGTAGATTATTTTGATAAAAAGGATTTTCTCCCTTATAGTAAGGGTAATTATTATTATTCTTTTGATGCTATGACTTTTTTCAGTCTACCAAAATACTTGGTTTTTAGAAGTATTTTTAAGATTTTAAATTTGGAAGGCATTGTGTCAAATTTATCATATGGAGCTCTAAATGAGATTTTTAGGGTAAATCCTGCTAATAAAAGAAGTAAAATTTTACTTAGAACCAATGAGTTTTTTTTAGAAAAGCGTCAAGATAAGGTTAACCTTATCTTTAGGAGAGATGAAGAGATGCATGAGCCTTTTGATTTTTTCTTAAGAGTTAATGAATATCATAGTTTATCTTTGGGTAAGATTTTGTTAAAATATTTGGAGTGTGAGGATAATTCTATACCAACATTGAGATGTTGTTCTTATGAGTTTAGGCATAGTTTTTTTAAAAATAAATTACAATCAAAGAGATTCTTTTCTAAGTTTGTAAGATATAATCCACTTTATTTAATGTTGTTAGTGTTAAATGATAAGATAATTGGAATTATTGATTTAAATACTTTAAACTTAATGTGGAGTGATAAGAGCATTATTAAAAAAATTAATATATCTTTGTTCGGAGGATTTTTAAAGGAATGAATATTAACAATAATAATTTGAATAATAATGGTAAATCTAATAATAAAAAGAAAAATAAGAATTGGATTTTGATTCTTGTTATAGTCTTCTTAATTTTAGCAATATTCATGTCTTATTTTATGCGGGGCGGAGAAAATTATAAGAACGTGCCTTATAGTACATTTCAAACTTATTTAGATAGCGGTTTAATTGAATCAGCTGTAATAATTGATAAAAGTCAAATTCAGTTTATTGTCAAGAATTCAAATTTAGGAAAATCTTATTTCTCTACTAGTATTCCTTATTTTGATCTCAATCTGCTTTCTGAACTTAAGGCTAAGAGAGTTGAAGTAAGTTCTGGCAAGAGTCAATCATCTTTAATTGGTGTTATTCTTCAAACTTTACCATGGATATTATTTTTTGTTTTCTTCTTTTTTATATTTCGTCAAACTCAGGGTGGAGGAGGCAAGGTTTTTTCATTTGGAAAAAGCAATGCACAAAAGTATGAGGCAGGAAAGAATAAGGTTACCTTTAAAGATGTTGCTGGGCAGGAAGAAGCTAAGCAGGAACTTAGTGAAATAGTTGAATTCCTTAAGTATCCTAAAAAGTTTGAAAAGATAGGTGCAAGGATTCCAAAAGGGGTTCTTTTGGTTGGATCTCCTGGAACAGGAAAAACTTTGCTTGCCAAAGCTGTTGCAGGTGAGGCAGGTGTGAATTTTTTTCATATGTCAGGTTCTGATTTTGTTGAGATGTTTGTAGGGGTTGGAGCAAGTCGTGTTAGAGATTTGTTTGATAATGCAAGAAAAAATGTTCCTTGCATAATTTTTATTGATGAGCTTGATGCTGTTGGAAGAAGTCGTGGAGCTGGTCTTGGTGGTGGTCATGATGAGAGAGAGCAGACTCTTAATCAGTTGTTAGTTGAGATGGATGGTTTTGGAACATATACTAATGTAATTGTGATGGCAGCAACAAATAGACCTGATGTTCTTGATTCTGCTTTGCTTAGACCTGGAAGGTTTGACAGGCAAGTAACAGTGACTCTTCCTGATATTAAAGAGAGAGAAGCAATACTTAATATACATGCTCAAAAGACTAAACTTTCAAAAGAAATTGACTTAAGAGTAATAGCAAGAGCTACTCCTGGTGTTAGTGGTGCTGATCTTGCAAATTTGATTAATGAGGGTGCTTTAATTGCTGCAAGGAATGATCAATCTGAGATTCTTATGCATGATTTGGAAGAAGCTAGAGATAAAATATTAATGGGTGTTGCTAAGAAATCTATGACTATTACTGATAGACAGAAACTTGAAACAGCTTATCATGAAGCGGGACATGCGTTGCTTCATTATTATCTTGAATATGCTGATCCTTTACATAAAGTTACTATTATTCCTAGAGGTAGAGCTCTTGGAGTTGCTTTTTCTCTTCCTAGGGAGGATAGGCTTTCAATAAATAAAAATCAGATTCTTGATAAGATTAAGATATGTTATGGCGGTTATGCTAGTGAGCAGATTAATTTAGGTTTTACTACAGCTGGTGTGCAGAATGATTTGATGCAAGCTACTAATTTGGCAAAGAAAATGGTTACAGAGTGGGGTATGGGGGAAGATGTAGGCCCAATATTTTTGGTGGATGATGAATCGCCCATTTTCCTTCCAAAAGAATTTTCTAAAGCAAAAGCATATTCTGAGAATACTGCTGATAGAGTAGACAGAGAAGTTAAGAGAATTCTTGAAGGATGTTTAAAAGAAGCGTCAGATATTTTGATGAAACATAAAGATCAGTTAGTTAAACTTGCAAAAGCCTTAGTTGCAAGGGAGACTTTGACAGATAATGAAGTAAGGGAGCTTTTAGGATTTGAAATGATTGAGAGTGATCATGAAAAAAGTTTAAAAGAGCCTAAACTGGAGACAGTCAATGTATAAGTAAAATTTTTAAGGGGTCTTATGGTTGTCTTAAAAATTATGTTTCTACTTTTATTTTTAGTAAACTTAGATGCTAAATTAAAAGAGAGAGACAAGGATATATCAGAAATTCTTTTTATTAAAGCTAAAAGTTTTGATGGTACTCAAAGAGGACTTGATATGATTTATGGTTCTCTTGAGTTTAATTTAAAAAATTCAGATTCTCTTTATGAACTTTCATTGAGGAATGATATTTCATTGTTAGATAGAATTTATTTGTTAAAGGCCGCAATAGATATCAATAATTTTGCGTTTGTAAAGCCTAGGGCTTTATATTATCAATATTTTTCATTGATTCTAAGTCAAAATGAGGATATTGATAAAAATAGGGAAATTATTGATATTTACGATAAACTAGACAGTGACTTGCAGAATGATAAAGACTTGATTTACATGCGGCTTGAAGCTTCTAGTAGACTTGGAGATTTTAAGGGAAGTTTTAGTAAAGTGCTAGCAAATTCTTTTGCTGTGTATAGTGATGATTTAAGGTTTTTTAAATGGTTTTTAAAGGAAGATAAATTTTTTCCAAGTCTTTTTAGTAAACTTAAATTAAAAGAAGATTCTTTTTTCAATAGTAACAATATTGATTTTATTTTTAAAAATACAACGTTAAATGAACCTAATTCTGTTGCTTTATTTACTTTTTTAAAAAATAAGAGTAAGAAATTAAATGGTGTTCAGAGTATATATTTACTTAAATATAAACTCTTAACACCTGATGAAGCTTATCTATTTTTTAAAGAATCTCCCCCTGAAATAATAGGTGAATATAAGATGTTTTATGATCTCTTAAGAGATCCTATTATACGAGATGAATTTTTAAGTTGTTATAAAAATTTGTCCGGTATGTATTTTGTGAATGATAAAAATAATGCTGCAGTATTTGAGAATGGAGTTTTGGTAAGTTTTTTTTCAAAAATAGTGGACTATTCTACGGATGTAAACTTAGGTGAGAAGTATTTTAATAAGGTTGATTTTAAAGATAAAGTTCCTGTTCGTTATGAGAATGACTTGCTTGGGTATAAAGTTAGTTATTCTGTTTATCCTTATGTCAGTATGATTGAAGTTGACTACCCAGATAAAAAAAATGTATATACTTTTGCTTTAAATTCTTTTCGGTATGAGATTTTTGATGGTTTTGGTTATAAATTTGATTATGTGGGCATTAATGAATTTTTAGTAGCCAATGTTCCAGAAATTTTTCTTCCTAGTATGTTAAGTTTAAATCCAAAACGAGTTTCTGTTTTAAATATTCAAAAAAGTTTAATAGAGAAAAAAACCTTTAACAATTCTGATGTTATTGAAGTTAAGAATTATTCTTTTGGTGATCTGATTTCAGTTTATAGAAAGATTAATGGATCTAAGAAGTTTAATTATGTTGAAATTTATGACAAAGGGGTTTTAAAAGTTAAGAGAGTTATTTTAGATGATAGTTTTGATATCTATCATAACGTTAATTAGCTTTTGAGAATTATTGATGCATAGAAAAATTTTTATTATTTTTATGTTAATTTTTTCATGCAGTACAATAAAAGACATAGATGACAAACGAATTTATTATATCCCATCTGAAAGCATAAATAAGCATATTGAAAAAAATAATTTTGAGATTGCTCTTTCAAGTTATTACAATCTAAAAAATAGTGGTTTTAAAATGGATCAAGGTATTCTAGACTTAAGAGATAAAGCTTTGTCTGGCATTCAAAATGAATACTTTAAGTTTTGTAAGGAAAAAGATTATGAGAGCGCACTCTTTAAGCTTGAGACTTTAAATTTGTTTGGTATCATGCTTCATGAGAGTAGAGAACAATTGATTTTAAAGCATCTTGAGAGTTTAAAGCGCAAGGACCCGATGCTTGCAAGTTTTTTTGCAAAATATTATTCATTTGATAATACTTTTGATTCTTTGAAAAAATTTGTCATTAATAAAAAATCTCCCTCAAGAAATGTCTTGCTTGATACGGCTGTTTTAACAGTTTGGGTGGATATGGGAACTAAAATTGTAAATGGCCATAGGTTGCCAAATATTGCCGTGGGTTCTGCTTTTGTTGTTGATAATCTTAAGGGGTATGCTTTAACTAATTATCATGTAATTAGTTCTCAGGTTGATAATGATTACAAAGGAGTTTCCAATCTTTATGTCAGACTTCCAAGAGGCAAGGGCGAAAAACTGCCTGCAAAAGTAATTTCTTATTCAAAGAAAATGGATCTTGCTTTAATTAAGGTCTCTTTTAAATTAGAGCATCAATTTAATTTAAATTATTCTTCGAATATTAATATTGGAGATAGAATTTATGCTATGGGTTCTCCTATGGGATTTGAGAAGACTATTACTTCAGGAATAATTTCTGGAAAGAATAGAAACTTGTTATCTGTGGGTGATTCTTATCAAATTGATGCTGCTATTAATCAGGGAAATTCTGGTGGGCCTGTGGTAAATGAAGGTGGCGAATTTGTTGGACTTACATTTGCTGGAATTTTACATTCACAAGGTCTTAATTTCGTTATACCTTCAAAATGGGTTTTAAAGGTCTTGCCATTTATGTATGAAGGTGGAATTTTGAGAAATAAATGGTTGGGATTTACTTTTTCTGAAAGTTTGAAAAATTTGGAAATATCATATATAGCTCCTAATTCTCCTGCAGATATTGGTGGGTTGAGGAGTGGAGATTCTATTCTTAGTGTTAATTCCTTGAAATTTGATAGCTTAAGAGAGCTTCAATACTATATTTTGCAAAGGAGATCTATGGTGAGAATTAGGTATAGAAGAGATAATAAAGAGTATGAGAGTTATTTGTATCCACAAGACCGACCAGAAGATATTATTGAAAGTATTGTAGAGAGTGATTCTTTTAAAAATTTGATGGGAGCTTTTTTGGGATTAAATTTGAATTTGATTTCTGGGAGAGAGTATAGAGTTGCTAAGGTATTTTTAAATGGTCTTGGTGATGAACTTAATTTTAGGGCAAATGATGAAATTTTTGTTTATTCTTTTAACTATCTTATGGATAAGAGATTATTTGTCTTATTGCTTTATGTTAAAAGATTGTTTTCAGGATATTTAGGAGCTCCTTTGCAGCTTGTTATTCCCTTTGATTCTCTTATTTTTGTATAAAAAATTATTTAGTATGTTTGGAGTTGATTTTAATGAGCTTTTATTTGAAATTAGTTAGTGGAGATACTGAGTCCAAACTTGATAATATTGTTTCTATTAGTCATTTTGATTTTCAAGATAATTTAAATTTAATGCTTATAATTGGTCCTATGGGTAGCGGTAAGACAGAATATGCTGCTAAGATTTATAAAGATTCTCTTATTATTAAGAATAAATCTCCTAAAGTGTTAAATTCTATTACCAAGGGACGTAGAAACAGAGCTAATGTATTTTTTATTAGAAATATTCTTGATAAGAAAAGATTTAAAAATTATCCTCTAAATGTTATTCCTTATAGGGGAGGTGGGAGTGATAGGGTTGATGGAGTTGATTTTGCAGGTAGTTCTTTTGATGTAGGCCAATTAATAGATGAAAATCCTGAATATGGGACTTTTATTATTGATGAAACTTGTTTTTATGATGAGCGTTTGGTTTTTATTTTAAATAAAATCGCATTGGATTCAAATGTATTATTTATACTTCCTACTTTACTTTATAATTTTAGAAAAGAAATGTTTAATAATACTGCTAAACTCTTAATAGAATATTCAGATAAGATTTGTCGTCTTGGTGCTTATTGTGAGCATGTTGATTGTATGGATGAATCTTTCTTAACATACAGATATTATTTTTATGGAGGAAAGGAAATAGCTGCACCCTATTTTGATCCTTTGTTGATTGTTGGTGGTGATGAGATTGTTGAGTCTGCTATTTATCCAAATTATGCTACAAGGTGTTCTAGGCATCATTATCTTGTTGGTAGAGAATATTTTTTTACTGTTCTTAAACCTTTTGCATTATTGTATGCTCAAGGTGATAAAAAATTGCTTGAGAGAGAAATCGTGGATTTAAGCAGTAATGCGAGGAATGCAAATTTTGAAAATTCTCTTTTGATTGAATCTAGAGGAAGATATGATATTGCGGTTTTGGAAAATTTGTTAAAATTACCTTTTTTAGCAGAGAGAGCTTTAATTACACTTTCATTGGAATGTAATATTCTTAGTAAGAGAAATTTGAAAGAGCTTATTGATAAATTTTCTCTTAGTAAGGATTATATTCAAAAAGTAATTGTTTCAAAAGAGCATAAATGGATTTTTTAAAAAATATTAATAATAATTTGGTCTTTTTTGAAAGAACTCTTTTGTTTTTTCTATACGTATTAATTCTCTTTTGATTATGTCATAGTAGTTAAGTTCTTTCATTTCAATTCTATGATATTCATCTTCCCAGTTTGTTATTCCATCGCTTTGCATTTTAGTAAATTTATACTTATGCAATTGCTCGTGGTACTTTAAAGCTTCTGTATAGTAACTAGCAGCTAGTTTATAAAAATTCGTGGCTTGATTTAAGTTTGCAAGAATTCCCTTCTTTTTTGGGGTTTTATAAAAATATGTATGTCTTGTATCAAATAAGTTGCCTAAATACAGATGTTGCTTAACAAGAAGCAGATTTACATGCATTTTAAAGAGAAGCTTATATTTATTCCATTCTTCTCTTGTTTCTACTTTTGATAAAGAATAGTTTGGATTTCCAAATGGGTATTTTAATGCATTTTGTAAAAAAAATATATTTCTTTTATAATCATCGGGGGTTTTTTTCATTTGCTCATTGAAAATGACATACCATTGTTCAGCATAGAAAAATTTTGATGATGCATTTATATTGGTTATGAGTAGAATTGAAAATATTACTAGACATAATACAAAAAAGTTTTTATAAAACATGCTTTGTATCCTTTCCTTTATTTTAATAATATTAAAATTTTATTAAATCAAAAATTTTTATTGTGCTTGTTTCTAAGTCTTCTTTAGTTAAGTTTTCAATGTATACAATATCAATTAAGTCGTCAAAAATTTTGAGCATTTCTGTGTATCTAGAACTGATGTCTTTGAATTTTGCTTCTTCAAATTCAAAAAGATCAGCTTGTATTCTATTTTCTTGAATGCGCTTGTATGCGATACTGGGATCCGTTTTTATGAAGAATAGTTTTTCAGGAAGTGGGAAGTCTTTGTTTAGTTTATATCCCAATTCTCCTTGATATACTATAGATGAGAATAAATATCTGTCGGTTATTACTTTTGTTTTACCTTTGTTTAATATTTCTAGTATTCCATTTTTTGTATTGTACAAATGTTCATATCTGTCTGCTGCGTACAAGTGTGCCAGTGATACCCGTCTTAAGGGATTTTTAAGATTAGTTAGTTGCTTTCTTATGAACTTTCCAATTATTCCTTGTGATGGTTCTTTTGTGAAATGGTACTTTAATTTGTTATTACAGAGTTTTTGTAGTTTTTGAATTATGCTTGTTTTACCACTTCCATCAATTCCTTCTATGCAATAAAAATTTTTTAAGATCTTATTCACAAAAATTATCTCCTTAGATGTCTTGAGCAATTAGATACTTACTTAAGTATTATATAATATATATGCATAGATATATGAATTTGTTTTTTGTAAGAAATAAGATTACTCTATCTTTTATTTTCTCAATTTTAGTCTTTATATCAATTCTTGTGGTTTTTATTTTATTTATTCAAGCTCAAGTCTATTCCGCTAGATTTTTTGTTATAAGTTATCTTGAATCAAAATCAGGCCTTAAAATCAAATATGATAAGATTGCCCCGTATTTCTTATCTTCAATAAAAATAGATAATCTGGAATTGAGTTTAAATGATAAAGATAAAATATTAATGAATACTGTTAAAGTCAATTTGGATTTATTTAGACTGCTATTAGGAGATAAAAACATTATTTTAGATGTTTTCGTAAGGGGTAGTACCTTGAATTTTGATTTAAATGATTTTAAGTTTCTTAAATCTCAGAATTCGCATTCTCATACATTAAAATTGAATGCTGATGGTACTAATCGTGGAGTGCTTGGTAAAATGTTTAATTCCTTTAATAGTCTTCATATGCATTTAGAAGATATTGATATGAATCTTAAACTAACTTCTGAGAAGTTTGTAAGATTTCAGATTAAGAGTTTTGCATTAAAGACTATTGACGATGATTTTTTATTTAGTTTTATTGTTGATTTTAGTTCTCTTGCGGTTTTAAATTCCGATGTTAGTCATGAAAATATTCTTGATTCAACTTTTTATTTTGAAGGTAAATTTAAAAAAGATCTTGAAGATGGATATATTAATTTTAGTTTTTTAAAATTGCATACAGGTTATTTTGCTTTGCTTGAGCAAGGATTCCAAATAAATTATTCGAAGGGAAATATTGAAATTTTTAATATTATAAGAGAAAATATGGATTTTAATTTAAGATATGATTTTAATAAGAATTTTTTACGATTGGATGCTTTATTCTTTGATGTAAATCTTTTGAATTGGATAAGCCTTAATGAAAATTTGAGTAATTATAACAATTATCTTGATACAAGTTTAAATGGTCAGTTGGCATTTTCTTATGATTTTCAAGATAAAGATTTGCGGTATGCATTTTTATTAAATTCATCTTCAAAGGCTAACATGGCAGATAAGGAGATTCAGGGAGTAAAAGTACAAATTAAAGGTAATTCAAAAGTTGCAGATATACAAAATGCTTTTGTAAAACTTAAGAGAGGATTTATTGGCTATAAAGGCTATTATTCTTTAAAAGATTTAGTGCCAATAGGGAGGCTTGATTTTAGATCTGCAAAATTTTTTAAGTTTAAGGATATTAATGGACATTTAGATTTTAGTAAGGAAGCTCAATATTTTTGTGTAAAATCTGATGACTTGAAGGTTGGTAGGCTTAAAATTCAAAATTTGAATATGAAAACAAGTTTTGCCCAGGATAATATTCATGTTGATTATTTGCTAAATTTTGCTAACAATAATTCTAGAATTTTATTAAAGGGTGATTTTAATAAGGAAAATTTGAACCTTAATTTAGGCATTAAAGAGTTTCCTATGCTTTTTTTGAAGGATATTCTTCCAGAAACCCTCATGACTAAAGTTATTCCTGAATATTTTTTGTCGGGCAAGTATTTAAATTTGACTTCAGATTTTGATTTTAACACCGTTGATTATACCAAGAGCAAGTTAAATAGTCTCAATTTTGCTGTCTTATCAAAATTAGATGATTTTAATTTAATATTTGATGCAAGTGGAGAGAATGAGCTTTATAAGGTAAAACGCTTTAATTATAGTAGTGGGGATTATAATGTAAGTTCTAGTTTTTTGATACAGTTGTTTAATGATAGTTTTAAGATAAATACTGAAGTTAATTATTTGAACAGGAATTATCCTTTGTATTTTGAGTTGAATTTCAAAGATAGGTATGTTAACTTGCAATTTTCACCTAAGGCACAATTCAGTTTAACTTATTCTGATGCATCTATAATTTATTTGTTTGATATTAATGATTTTCGTTTTTATAATGGAAATTCTGAAATTTTGTTAAATGTCAATTCTTTTGGAGATTATCAAATAATGAATAATGATTTGAATGTTACGATTCCTAAGTTTAGCTTAGATAAGATTTCTGGGGATCCTGCTTATAATTTTAATTTTAGCTTTGAGGGTTTATATAAGGATAAAAAAGTTAGTCTTTCAAATATTAGATTTATAAACGGGATTTCAAATTTACAAGGACAAGGCCATTTTAATTTAGATGATAAACTTAGTGGTAATTTGAACTTGTTTTCTAATTTGGATTCAGAGCGTTATTTTTTAGGTGTTGATTCTAATGAAGATGGCAGTTATTTTGTTGGTAGATTTCAGGGGTTCGATTTTAATAATTTAAAATTCTTTTCGTTCGTAAATGGAAAGATTAATGGTAATTTTATCCTGAGTTTTAAAGATAGTGATTTATTTAATTATTCTCTTAGTGCTTATCTTGAAACAGATGGCCTGTCTTTGGTAGGTGTTCCTACGTATTGCTCTTTGAATTTGGGATTGGTTGATAATAATCTTAATATTTATAATATAAAGGCGAGTCAAAATGAAATAGAAATTCTGACAGGTAATTTCAGATATGATATTAAGAATTCTATTGGGATTTCTAGTCTTAATATTAATAGCAACCTTTTTTCTTCAAGGGTGAATGCAAGTTTTCAGAAATTTGAAAATAAAACCGAGGAAGAATTTGGTATTTTAAAGAGCGAAACTAATGGAGAGATTTCTTTAAGAGAGCTAAGATATAAAGATAAAAATCTTTCTGACCTTACAATTGAACTTAATAATAACCTTGAAAGGTTTGTCATGTCATCAGTTGAATATGATCTGCTTAGTTGTTTATATGAATATAATGATGGTAATTTTAATGTTAGATTAAATGATTATTTGCCCCTTAGTTTTATTGCCTCAGGTAATATTTCTAGAAATAAAATTACCAGTAATATTCAGGATATTAAATTTGACTCAAAATTAATTACGGAAGATTTATTGGGGTCAAAAACTTTTTATAATATTAAAGAGCATTTTGTTCTCTATGATCTTAATGTAGCTGGCACATTGGATGTTAATGGTGATTTATATAATCCAAATCTTAATGGAGAGTTTAGAGTAGTACATGGCTTAATAAGTACTGAATATTTAAAATTATCTAGACAGTATGGAAAGAGTAGAATTTTAGAGCTAATTGATGTACCAGTTATTATTAAAGATAATAGTGTAATTATTGAGAACAAATTTAATTTAGACTATTATTCTGATGTCAATATTGCTGCTCATCTGAATCTAAATTTTCTAAGTGATAGTATTGTTGATTATTATAAGATAGATATTGGTGCTTCTGGTAGTTCTGGAGTGCCTATTAAATTTGATAAAGTAGCTATAAATTTTGTTGGACATGCTTCAGGTAATTTTTTTATTGAAGGTAATTCTGAAGAGATTATGTTTAGAGGAGATCTAAGTGTTTCAAATGCTTGGGTTTATTTACTTGAAAATTCAATTGTTGATCTATTAATAGATCCATATAAAAGGTCAAGGAAAGTTGTAGCATCTGATGTTAACTCTAAGGGTTTAGATATTACTACAGATCTGAAAATCAATTTTGATAGTAGCGTTGCTTTTCATTGGCCAGATAATAAGATTTCTTTCTTGAATGCTATTATTGCAAGAGGAAATAAGCTTGAGGTTAAATCTGATACTAAGACTGATGATTTTATTCTTAAGGGAGATTTAAATATTGCAAGTGGTTCTTTCAATTATAATAATAAACAATTTGTTTTCAGGGGTGTTTCATATATATCTTTTAATGAAAATAAGAATAAATTTGATCCATGGGTAAAGGCTGAGGCTACAAATGTGATTAAAGATGGTAATGAAAATTTGTTGATAACAATGAGTATAGATGGTCCTTTAAGTTTGTGGAATCTTAGTTTTTCATCTTATCCTGCTCGAACGGAACAAGAGATCAAATATCTTTTATCAAATGCAATAATTGGAGGTGAGCATGGACTACAGTCAGCAGGTACAAATACAGCTGAAATGGCACTTGGATTAGCTAGTGATATTCTTGTTGATCTGATAGTACAACCTATTGAAGATTATATGCGTTCTGTATTAAAATTAGACCTATTGAGTATAAAAACGGATATATTAAGGAACGCCATTGGTATCTTGGGCAGTTCAACAACTTTTGCAGGCGTGCTTGATAAAACAAATGTTAAAGTGGGGAAATATATTGCCGATGGTGTTTTTGCTAAAGCAGGATTTGGATTTTTAAAAGAAGAAGTAACACCGTTTTCTCAGAATTTAAATTTTAGTATTAATTTTGGTCTTGAGCTTGATTCACCATTTTTCTTTGTTGACTATATTTTTGATTATAATTTTATGAAATATGGTCATGGCATAGGAAATCAAATATCTATTTTTTGGAAATTTAAATACTGAAGCTATGTAAGGGGTTTAGGGTGCAGCTATTTAAAATCTTTATTTTTGTGGTTTTCATCTTGTTTGTATTTAATTTAGGATATTCTCAAGAGAATTATAAGGACAAGATGATAAAAAGTATTGACTTTAATGGGCTTAAGAATATAAAAGAAAATGACCTTAAATTTATTTTGAATGTTTATTTGGGACAAACTTATTCCGATGAACTTTTTGATAGGTTGCAAGTTGACCTTTATGCTCTTGATTATTTTGAGGGACTTATTCGACCTGAGTTTAGAATAGAAGATGATAAACTTGTAATTACATTTTTTGTGAAGGAAAAGTCTTTAGTAAAAACTGTTACTTTTATTGATGATAGTGGGATTTTTTGGAATAGTGAACTGCGTGACAAATCAGATGTTAAGGTAAAAGAGGCTTTAAATCTTTCAAGAATTAAAAAAAGTGTTGTTAAATTTGAAGAAATGTACAAAGATGCCGGGTATCTTGATGTTACTGTTGAATTTGATATTAAAGAGGAAAATAGCTTAGTAGATATTGTGTTTAAAATTAATGCTGGTCCTAAGTATGTTGTTAAAGAGGTTTCTTTTGAGGGAAATTTGAATTTTAAGAGCCGTATTCTTAGAAAATATTTAGTGTCAAAACCCTCATCTTTATTTGCTGATGGCAAGTATTTAAAGTCAAATGTTGATAAAGATAAAATGCGACTTGAGTCTTATTATAAAAATAATGGATATATTAATGCCAAGGTTGTAAATAATACTGTAGATATACGAATTCCTAGTGATTCTAAAAAAATGGAGAGAGAGGTTTACTTAAAATATTTTATTTCAGAGGGTAATATTTTTAAATTTGGTAAGTTTGAAATTACTGGTAATTTGGTTTTTAAATTAGAAGAATTGCAATCCCTAATTACTTTTAGGGAAGGAGATATTTTTGATGATTCAAGATTTGAGCAAGATTTTGCAAAAATTAGGGATAAGTATTATTCCGATGGTTATATCTTTACAGAGATTGTGCCTTCTCGAACGATAAGAGATGAATTTGTAGATTATTCTATTAATATTTTAGAAAAAGAGAAAGCTCATATTGAGTCTATTACTGTCTCAGGTAATAAGAAAACAGCTTCCCATGTAATACTTAGAGAAATTCCACTAATGGAGGGAGATGTTTTTAGTTTGGAAAAACTTCGGATGGGAATGCTTAATTTGCAAAGACTTGGTTATTTTGGAAATGTTATACCCGATGTTGTTCCAAGTAGTATTGAGGGTTTAATGAAAATAAATTTTGTTGTCGAAGAGCGGGAGACAGCAAGCTTGAGATTTGGTATGAATTTTGGTGGGGTTAGTAATTCTTGGCTTCCATTTTCAGTTTTTGGACAGTGGGAACAATCTAATTTTCTAGGTGAAGGGTATGCTCTTTCTGCAAGACTTAATCTTGCTTTCTCAGAGCAAAGCTTTAGGTTGATGTTTGAAGATAATTGGTTTATGCAGACTAGATGGACTCTTGGGGGATTTATTGATTTCTCACATTCTATAAATACAGCTTATCAGGATATTAATGGGCCTATATTTATAGGCAAAAAGGAAGTTCCAGATCCTTTTGTAAGTTGGGAAGCATATAATAATGATAAAAATTTTTCGGATTTTAATATTATGAATTATTCTTTAGCTAAATTTAGTATTAGTGGGTTTACTGGCTATACTTTTTCTAATTATCTTGGAAAGCAGTCATTTGTTGGAACTGTTCAAACTGCTTTGAAATATGTGTATTATGATAATAATGTTAATAGACCTTCAAATTACTATTTGAGGGATAATTATAATACTATTAGATTTGAAAATTCTTTTGGTATTAGTGTTGCGTGGGATACAAGAAATTCCCAGTCTTTATCTAATAATGGTTTTTTGCTTAAGCAACAATTTGATTTTTTTGGGGGGTTTTTACTTGGACAGAGTCATTTTTCAAAATCCACAACGACTTTTGAGAGATATTTTTCTCTTTTAGGGTATCAGGATGTTTTTACTCCATATTTTGATTTAATTTTAACTTTAAGAAGTGTTTATTCAAATGTTTTGCCGCCACTTGGAAATGGTTTTGAAATAGAAGTACAGCCACATCATCTTATAGTTATTAGTGAAAACTTTATGATTGCAAGAGGATGGGGCACTTTGAGCAATATTTATAGTTCGTTTGTAAATACTCTTCAGATATCAATGCCTTTGATTAAGAATATTTTGGTTTGGGATATTTTATTTTTAGATATGGCTTCATATTCTCTAGAAGGGCAAGAGAATTCTTTATTTGTTCCTTTTAGTAATTTTATTTTTAGTTGGGGCTTTGGAATTAGAAGTGTTCTGCCTCAAATGCCTTTGTCTTTTGTAATAGCTTATCCATTTTATTTCAGTAATGAAGGCGTTAATAGATATTATAATTATTCTGGAGGGTTTAAATTTTTCTTAGCCATTGATATGAGATACTGATATAATTTAGTTAGCTTTTCATAAGGAGGGTTGTTATGGTTTCCATGATGCTTTTATTTGCATGTTTTTTTCCATTAAATCTTTTTTCAGTTAATGTTACAAAAGTGGGTATTGTGGATTTTGAAAAAGTTGTAATTGGATTTTTAAGTCCGCAATTAAAGTCTAATCTTGAGCAGTTAAAAAATCATTATCAAGATAAAATAGATACCTTGAATTCTGAGATTAAGGATTTGAGAAAAATGTACGATGAATCTGTTAGTATACATGATTTAGAGAATGCCAAATCATATGGCAATCAATATAATTTAAAGATTGATGAGCTTAAGAAGCTTAAAAACTTGGCTAAGAGCAATCTTGAGCAACAGAAACAGATTAATATAAACAGCCTAAATAGCGATGGGTTACTTTGGGGTAAAATACTTAATGGTATTCAATATGTTGCAGAAACTAATGGCATTTCTTTGGTGATGAAAAAGGATAATCCCTATATTCTTTATTATAATAGTACAGTTGATGTAACAGATGATGTCATTAAGTATTTGAATGCACAGTAGTACATTACTAGAATTGCTCTTTAATTTTTGTTTTCTTTCTTAAGTCTTCTAATTAGAGTGCAAAATTCTTTTTTGTTATCTCTATTGAGGCTTGAGAGTGAAATATGTGATTTTAACATTGATTTAAATATTGTATTTTTATGTGTATTGAAGCAAAGATATTCTTTCATTTCACTTCTTTGTAATTTTTCCTCTTTATTTTCTATTTTTAATATCTTTTCAAGACCAAGGGATTTTAAGTTTTTAAGTGCTTCTTTGCTGGAATTTATGATTTTGAAGGTTTTTTTGTGTTCATTGCTCTTATTATTAATATATAGCAGCACTCCCATAAAAGTTGAATCTAAGTATTTTGTTTCTGATAAATCTATATATAATTTATTGATTTTATCGTTGTTATTTATAAATATATTTTTAATAAATATTTTAAAATTGACAGAATATAAGGCAGTAAATCTGTTAATTAATTTTATGAAAATAGAATCGTCTCTACACACGTAAAAGACATTGCTTTGAGAAGTATCATTCATTTTGCATTCTTTTTGATAATTTTAAGTATATTGTAAAGTTTTAATAATATCAATTATAATTTTAGTATTGTTTATATGAAAAAAGATGTTACGCCGATGATGAGGCAATATTTGAGTATTAAAAATAAACATAAAGACGCTATTCTGTTTTTTAGAGTAGGTAGTTTTTATGAAATGTTTTTTGATGATGCTCTTGAGGGAAGTAAGCTCTTAGGATTAACTTTAACTAAAAGAGAAGATATTCCTATGTGTGGAGTGCCTTGTCATACAAGTAAAGAGTATATAAAAAAGTTAATTCTGCTTGATAGAAAGGTTGCAATTTGTGAGCAAGGAGGAGTGCAGACGGATCCTAAAGGTCCTTTGGAAAGAGAAGTTGTTGAAGTTATAAGCCCTGGAGTTGTGGTTGATGAAGATTTTTTGCAAGATGATGTTAATAATTATTTGGTAGCTATTAGTGATTATAAGGATTATTATTCATTTTCTTATATAGATTTGTCGACATCTAGACTTGGAATAATCCTTTATGAGGGAAGTTTTTTAGAAAAGTTAAGACGGGATATTGAGAAGTATTCTCCAAAGGAAATAATAGTTTCAGAGAGTTTTTATTATAAGTATTTAGAAAAGCTTGCTCTTGATCGGTTTTTAGTTAACAAGGTTCCCCATTGGCATTTGGACAAAGATATTGCCATAAAATCGCTAAAAGATCATTTTAATGTTCTTAGTTTGAGTGCTTTTGGGTTTAAAGAGGACGAACCTTATTATATTTCATCTTTTTTGATAATAGATTATATAAAGAATAACTTAAAGAATTTATTGATCAATATTGATACTATTTATATTAATAGTGATTCTGAATATATGTTTCTTGATGATGTTACTCAAATAAATCTTGAACTTGTTAAAAACAACAATGATCTGACGGCTCGTTATTCTTTGTATTCAGTATTAAATGATTGCAAAACCCCAATGGGGAAGAGACTTTTAAGAGAGTATATATTAAATCCGCTTTTAGATATTGCTGCAATTAACAATAGATTAGATCATGTGGAATTTTTAAACAATAATGTTAATTTAAGTATAAAATTGAGAGAGATTCTTAGTAATGTTTGGGATATTGAGAGAATAATTTCAAGACTTCAAATGAGGAAATATGCTAAAAAAGATTTTTTATTTATTAGGGAAACTCTGATAGCATTTTTTTCAGTAAAGAGACTACTTAATGAATATTCTTTTAATTATTGGATATTCGATGTTAACGATGAGGGCGATATAAGAGGAATTTACTCTTTAATTGATTGTGCCATTTCAAATGAACAAGATGAGCTTATTAAACAGGGGTATAATTCTGAAATTGATCGTTTAAGAGAGCTTAAAAATAATGCAAGCAAGTATGTTGATGATTACCTTGATTTTGAGAGAAATTTTAGTAAAATTAATAGCCTTAAAATTAAGAGAATTAATGTTCGAGGTTTATTTTTTGAGGTTACAAAGAGTTATTATGGACAAGTTCCATCTCATTTTATAGAAAGTCAGACTTTAAATTCTGTTAAAAGATATAAAACTAATAAGCTTATTGAACTTGAGAGGGATATTAATGATGCTGAAGATAATTTGTTATCTCTTGAGCAAGAAATATTTGATGAGATAGCTTTAAAAGTTGTTAAGTATAGTACGGTTATTAAGAAAGTTGCTGAGTTTTGCGCATATATTGATGTGGTTTCTAATTTTGCGTATTTAGCTAAGAAAAATGAATATGTAAGGCCCACTTTGACTAATAATAAAGAAATTATTCTTGAGTGTGCCAGACATCCTGTTGTTGAGCATTATATGAAGGGAGTGGAAGCTTTTACTAGAAATTCCGTAAGGATTGATGGTGAGAAATATTTTTGTTTAATTACTGGTCCTAACATGGCGGGCAAATCAACTTATTTGCGTCAGACTGCTTTAGTTGTTTTAATGGGACATATTGGTTCTTTTGTTCCTGCCAATAAAGCCATAATAGGGATTACAGATAAGATTTTTTGTAGGATCGGAGCAAGTGATAATATTTCCAAAGGTGAATCTACGTTTTTAGTAGAGATGAATGAAACGGCTAATATTTTAAGAAATGCAACGCAGGATAGCTTAATAATTATGGACGAGGTTGGAAGGGGTACTAGTACTAATGATGGGCTTGCTATTGCATGTTCAATTGTTGAATATATTTTAGAAGATATCAAGGCTAGAAGTTTATTTGCAACCCATTTTCATGAACTCTCAGCTATTAATCATGATTCTTTTGTTAATCTTTCAATGAAAATTGAAAGACAAGGTAATGAACTTATCTTTTTAAGAGAGGTTGAAGAGAAACCTTCTCTTAATTCTTATGGAATTTATGTTGCTCGCATAGCTGGGATACCTTTAAAAGTTATTAAGAGGGCTAATATTATTCTTAAAAGCTTAACTAGTCGAGAGAACTTGTGTGTGTCGGAATTTTTTACTTCAGCCACTTCTGTTGTTAATGATGGTGAGGACACAATGGAAGAAGATTTAAGTTATGAGTTGGATCTTAATGCTTATTTAGAGCTTAAAAATTTGATTTCTAAAATAGATATCAATAATATTACTCCTTTTCAAGCGATGAATTTACTAAGTGAAATAATTTTAAAGACTAAGATGTAAGCATGTGGATGTGGAATTGGGTCGTATTAAAAAACATATTTCTTCCCCTTTGTTCTTGTTGTCATAAGAATTATGTTTACTTGAATGCTCTTTGTAAGGATTGTATTGAATTCTTTCATTTTGATGTTAAGTCAAGAGATGATTTTTGGTATTTTTTTGAATATAAAAGTGAGTATAAGAACTTGCTTCTTGCTTACAAGAGAGATGGACAAAGATTACTTGGTCAGTTTTTTGCAAATGGGATTTTGCAATTTCTGATGAGCATTGATTTTGACCTGGTTGTTAGTGTTCCTTGTAGCTTTAAAAGAAAGATTTTTTACGGCTTTGATCACATGGAATATATTGGAGATTTGTTAGGTAATAGTGGGATAAAGTATGTTAATGTTTTTAAACGAGGATTAGGCAAGAGTCAAAAGCTATTGCGCGGAGATTTAAGGCATAGTAATTTAGAGAATAAAGTTAAATTAAAATTGAAGTATAGAAATATTGAGTTTAAAAGGGTTGTACTTATTGATGACATTGTAACAACAGGCTCATCTATGACTTTTTGTAGAGATGTTCTTATAAAACATGGTGCTTGGAGTGTGATAAAGCTATCACTTGCGAGGGTTTAGTGATTATTGGTGTCTTGACATTTATTTTCATTAATGTTACTCTTAATTTGGATTGGTTATTTTATTTAATAAGGTTCTTTTCAAAAGAGCCTTATTATTTTTAGGAATATGATTGGTTAAAATTGTTGATAATAGTGAAGTTTACAATTTAATAAAGAATGTAACAGATCGATTGGGAATTGAAATTATAGAAATTAACACTTTCAGAAAAAGAGGTGAGGGTAGGGTTCAAATAGTTCTTTATAAGGGTGATGACTTCGGAGTTGATACGCTTTGTGATTTACATAAAATGATTTTACTTAACTTGGAGGCAGTTCTTAAATATAATTTTAGCTTAGAAATCTCTACGCCTGGGATAAATAGGAAAATTAAAAGTGATAGAGAATTTAAAATTTTTGAGGGTAAGAAGATTAAGTTAATGCTAGATAATGATTTTGAAGAAGGTTTTATTTTAAAAGCAGGAGCAGATAGTTTTATTTTTAAAACAGATAATAAAGAGGTAAAAGTTCTTTATAGTGATGTCAAGAAGGCTAAATTATCGTGAAGGAGTCTTGGATATGATAAAGGGTACTGGTCAAATGATTTCCAATATTGCTAGTGAGCGAGGAATGAGCATAGATGCTATTCGAAAGACGGTTAGGGAATCTGTAATGATAGCTTATAAGAAGTATTTTGGAACAAGTGAGAATGCTTTAATTAAATTTGATGAAGATACTGGAGATTTAGTAGTTTATTCTAAAAAAAAGATCGTAGAGGAAGTTCAAAACGATATACTTGAGATATTGCAAGATGATATTCAAGAATTTGAAGTCGTGGAAGATGGATATGCATATATTGAGATTGATCCCAAGATTTTTGATAGACTTTCAATTCAAGTCGCTAAACAGAGAACTAAGAGCGATTTGCAGGGAATCGAAGATAATGAGCTTTACTTAGAATTTAAACACAAATTGCATAAGATTGTTATTGGTTATGTTCAACAGAATAGAAATGGAGATCTTTATGTTAATCTTGGCAGTACAGATGGTGTTATCCCTAAAAAGTATCAATCTTCAAGGGAAGTTTATGGACTTAATGATAAAGTTCGAGTTCTTGTTTACAGTGTAAAGAAGGGTAAAAATGGAATAGAGGTAGTCTTGTCAAGAACTCACCCTAAATTTATTGAAGAACTTCTTACTCTTGAGATTCCTGAAATTGAAGAAGGTATTATTAAAATCCATAAGATAGTAAGAGATCCAGGTTATAGAACTAAGGTTGCTGTTTATTCTGAGAAAGAAGAGATTGATCCTGTAGGTCCTTGTATTGGGCAAAAAGGTGTTAGAATTCAATCAATAATTAAGGAACTTGAAGGTGAGAAAATAGATATTATTCCTTATTCTAGGGATATTAAAGAATTTATTAGAGATGCCTTAACTCCTGCTAAGATAGATAATGTATATATTGTTGATGAGGATTTACATAAAGCTTTAGTGGTTGTTAGTGATGAACAGCTCTCGCTTGCAATAGGTAAGATGGGACAAAATGTTAGACTTGCAAATAGACTTCTTGATTGGGCAATTGATGTTAAAACTAATAGTCAGTTTGCGGAAATGAAAGCAAGTGGAGAGTTTAAACAAGAGACTTTTGAAATGTTTGACAAGATTCTTCAAGATAATGTTCAGGAAGATGAATTCGAGGAGATAAACAGGATTAGTGAGCTTAAGATTCTTGATAGTGATATTGTTGACAAGTTGATTGAAGCAGGTCTTGATGATATTGATAATTTTTTGGATGCTAGCGAGGAAAACCTTTTTGAGTTAGGAATAAGCTATGAAAAGCAAGAAGAAATCAATAAGATATTGAAGGAAGGGATGGTAATAATTGCTAATGATGATGATGGATCTATTGAAGGCATAAAAGATGAAGAAGAGTTGCTTTGTCCTGAGTGTGGAGCTGTTATTAATGAAAATATGACATTTTGTCCAGGTTGTAAGATAGGGCTTAGCTTTGAATTTGAAGAGGAGTAATAGTTTGTCAGAAAATATTGATGATGATCGCAGTGAAGATGAAAAAAAAATTAAGGTTGTTAAATTACGAAAGAAAGTGGTAAAGGTTGTAGCCCATACTGATAGAAATTTAAATAAATCAAAAGATGATTTTGTTGAACCTTCTAATTCATGGGGCAATCAAGATCCGAATAGAGGATATTCTTATGGTAATAGAGATAATAGGGGGGGCATGAGGCCCTCTTCTGTGCATAAAGATAAGGATAATACTGGTAGCCAGCAGCAAGGTAATAGAGGATATTTAGGTAGAACTAATACTAATACTTATAATAGAGATAATAGAGGCTATTCTTATGGCAATAGAGATAATAGGGGGGGTATGAGGCCTTCTTTTGTGCATAAAGATAAGGATAATACTGGTAGCCAGCAGCAAGGTAATAGAGGATATTTAGGTAGAACCAATACTAATACTTATAATAGAGATAATAGAGGCTATTCTTATGGCAATAGAGATAATAGGGGGGGTATGAGGCCTTCTTCTGCGCATAAAGATAAGGACAATACTGGTAGTCAGCAGCAGCAAGGTAATAGAGGATATTCAAGTAGAGCTAATGCTCATAGTAGTAGTGGTGCTCAGACGTTTAGACGAGTAATAAGGACTAAGGTTGTCTCTAGTGTTGCGATGTCACCTTCTGATTCTGATAATAAGGGTCTTAATAGGAAACTTGGTGAGAAGAAGAAGCAGCAACAAGAGAGTCAAAAAGGTTACAAGAGGAAAAAGGAAGAAATTGAGAGCCAAACAATAGAACAAAAAGTTTTTGATCAGCTTCAGAAAAAGAAGAAAGAAAATCTAGCAAATCCAATTCCTAAGTCAATTGACATTATGGGAACTATTACTGTTGCTGAACTTGCAAGAAAGATGAATTTAAAATCCTCAGATTTAATTGCTAAATTAATGACTTTAGGTGTAATGGCAACTATTAACGAGAAGATTGATTCTGATACTGCTACTATTTTGGTTGAAGAATATGGCTCTAGAGTGAATGTTGTATCAATTTATGATGAAACGGTTATAGAATCAGAGGAAGATGATGAGAGAGAAATGGTGGCAAAACCTCCTATTATTACAATAATGGGACATGTTGATCATGGAAAAACTAGACTTCTATCAGTGTTGCAAAATATTGATATAAATCAAACGGAGTTTGGGGGGATTACACAACATATTGGTGCTTATACTATTAATTATAATGATCATGAAATAACATTTTTAGACACTCCAGGACATGAAGCTTTTACTATGATGAGAAGTCGAGGGGCACAAGTTACAGATATTGTTGTGCTTGTTGTCTCTGCTGTGGACGGAGTAATGCCACAGACTGTTGAGGCTATTAATCATGCAAAAGACGCAAAAGTGCCCATTATTGTTGCAATCAATAAGATTGATTTGCCAGATTCGAATCTAGATAGAGTTAAACATCAGCTTTCAGAGTATGATTTGATTCCTGAAGATTGGGGTGGAAATACAATTTTTGTTGCAATTTCAGCTCTTAAAAATATTGGTATTACAGAACTTCTTGATATGATTATTTTGCAATCTGAAGTGATGTCATTGAAAGCAAACCCAACTAAAAGAGCTATTGGTAGGATTCTTGATGCTAAAATTGATTTAGGTAGAGGAATAGTTTGTTCTGTTATAATTGAGGATGGTACGCTTTCTATAGGAGATTCTTTTGTTGGAGGAGTCTATCATGGTAAGGTGAGAGCATTAATTAATGAGCGGGGAGTCTCTGTTAGAAGCGTTGGTCCTGCAAAAGCTATTAGTGTTTTGGGGTTTTCATCAATTCCTCAGGCTGGTGATCCATTCCAGGTTACAAAAACAGAAAAAGAAGCCAAATTAATTAGTTCTAAAAGACAAGATCTTAAAAAATATGAGAATGCTAAGAATGTAAAAAAAGTTACTATGTCAAACCTTTATGATTCAATTAAGGATGGAGAACTAAGAGAACTTAAGATAATTTTAAAAGCGGATGTGCAGGGTTCTGTTGAGGCTTTAAAGCATTCCCTTGAAAAATTGGCTAATAATGAGATTAGAGTAAAAGTTATTCATTCATCAGTAGGAGCAATAACTGAAACTGATATTAGTTTTGCAGCAGCAAGTGAAGCAATTATTATTGGTTTTCACGTACGACCTACGACAAAAGCACAATTATTAGCTGATCAAGAAAAAGTTGAAATTAGAAAATATAATATAATTTATGATGCAATTAATGATATTAAATCAGTTCTAGAAGGCATGTTGGAACCAGATATTGAACAGCAATTTATTGGATTTGCAGAAGTTCGTGCTGTTATTAACATCCCTAAGGTTGGAGTAGTGGCTGGATGTTATGTTTCACAAGGATGCATAAAACGGGATGCTGTGGCTAATGTTGTGCGAGAAGGATTGCAGGTGAATTCTGGTAAGATTGCTTCATTAAAGCGATTTAAAGAGGATGTTAAGGAAGTTAGTGCGCAATATGAGTGTGGAATTATGATTGATAATTATTTTAATATTAAGGAAGGAGATATCATTGAGGCCTTTGAGATTAAGAAAGTAAAGAGACGTTTTGGATCTTAAAGATTTGCTTTATTATTTTATGTATGGAAAAAGAGATAAGAAAATCGAAACTTGAGAGTTTGTTAGTTCAAGAGATTGGTAATTTAATATTGACGAAAGGCATTAAAGATCCTAGAGTTCATGAGTTCTTAACTGTTGTGAGAGTTGAGATTTCAAACGATTTAATAAATGCCAAAGTATTTATTGGCTCTATTAAAGAGGGCGCATCTCTTGATAATGCTGTTAAGGCATTAAATAATGCTAAGGGATTCATTCAAGGAGAGATTGTTAAACGTATTAGAGTTAGAAATACTCCAAAATTAAGTTTTTTAAGAGATGATACTATTTCTAAGGCTTTTTATGTTAATAAGATAATTGAAAATTTAAGTTTTAGTGACGAATAGTAAAATTTAGTGAATGGGATTATTTTATTAAATAAGAGAATTGGAATAACTTCTTGTGATACCCTTTTTCCTTTAAAGAGGTATTTTTCTACAAGTCGAGTTGGACATACGGGTACTCTTGATAAGTTTGCAAGTGGTCTTTTGGTTGTTTTAGTTGGCAAATACACCAAACTTTCAAATTACATTACATCTTTAGATAAAGAATATATATCAGAGTTTGAGTTTGGAATTGAAACTGATACCCTTGATCCTAACGGTAGAATAGCAAATAGGACAGATTATATTCCAAATTTGGAAGAATTAAGTCTTGGGATTAGGTCTTTTATAGGTGAGATTTATCAAATTCCACCCAAGTTTTCTTCAGTGCATGTTAAAGGAAAAAGAGCTTATAAGTTAGCTTTAAGTGGGGAGTATTTTGAGCTTCAGCCTAGAAAAGTCAATATATATGATATTCAGATCTTAAATTATAATGTTGATTCTCGTATTTTGAAATTACAAATAAAATGCTCTAAGGGAACTTATGTTAGAAGTATAGCAAGAGATTTGGCATTGTCTTTGGGGTCATTTGCTTATGTTAAGAGCCTTGAGAGAATTAAGATTGGAGATTTTAGATTAGATAATGCTTGTTTTTGTGAAGATTTCAATAGCAATTCTTTAATGAGTTTAGAATCTTTGGGGCTTTTTGAAAAAATTTATGTTGATAATAGTATGATTAAGCTTATTCGGAATGGTGCTTATATCAATGTTGTTATTAATGTTGGTGAGTTTAAGATTTTAAAATCTTACAATGAAGAGATATTAGCAATAATTTGTGGCATTGGCTTGAATAAATATAAGTATATTATTATTTTTTGATATTTAATTTCTGAAAACTAATTAGTAGTATAAATATTTTAAGAGCAAGATTATTAGTCTTTATCGAGGTGCCCTTTTACAAGTAATAGTAAGATAGAAATTTTTTTATAAGAAAGGGCTTAGTATGTTAAAAGCACGATCAATAATTGATTTGATTGATAGTTTATGCAACTTTGATAAAAAGTCTTTGGTTTGTTTTTGTTATTTGAATAAAAAAATATTATAATTTACTGTGAAGATTTTAATTATAGCAAGAAGGTCTATTTTAGGCTTTGCTATGATGGTATAGGAGTCATTTTTATGATTAGTAAAGAACAAAAACAAAAAATAATTACAGAGTTTGGAAAGAATCCAAATGATACAGGATCAGTTGAAGTGCAAATAGCGTTAATTACAGATAGAATAAGGTATTTAACAGAGCATTTAAAGAGCAATAAAAAAGATCATAGCTCTAAGAGAGGTTTGTTAAAGTTGGTTGGTCAGAGAAGGAGTTTGTTAAGATATTATCAGAAAAAAAATTTGGAAGCTTACAGAACCTTAATAGCTAAACTTGGACTTAGAAAGTAATAAGGGGTTAATTTTGAGAAAAATTTTAAGATTGAAAGTTGGAAGGGAAGATTTAATTTTGGAAACAGGATTATTGGCTAAGCAAGCAAATGGAGCGGTTCTTGCTACTTATGGTGGTTCTACTGTTCTTGCTACGGTCTGTTGTTCAGATTCAGTTCGGGAAAATTTAGATTTTGTCCCTTTATCTGTTGAATATAATGAGAAGTATTATGCTGCTGGAAAAATTCCTGGTGGGTTTATTAAAAGAGAGGGTAAACCAAAAGATAAGGAAGTACTTGTTTCTAGATTAATAGATAGACCTATGAGGCCGCTTTTTGATAAGAGGTTTGGTAGAGAAATTCAAGTTGTTCCAACAACTTTGTCTACAGATCAGATGAATCCCCCTGATATTGTTGGGATGAATGCTGCTTTTGCAGCCGTTTTTTTATCGGATATTCCTTTTAATGGTCCAATTGCAGCTGTTAGGCTGGCTTATTTAAATAATGAGTTTATAGTAAATCCTTCTTTTGATGAGATACAAGATTCTATTCTAGATATTGTTGTTGCAGGAAGTTTGGATGGTATTACAATGGTTGAAGGTGGTGCTAATGAGGTTAGCGAGGAAGTATTGCTTTCTGCTATAGATAAAGCTTATGAATACATTAAACAAATTTGTAATCTTCAGAAAGAATTTGTATCTATAATAGGTGAGAGAGAGAAATTACCACTTGCTTATGAAGAAGGAGTATTTGAATTTAAGGATGAACTTAAAAATTTAATTTACTCTGAACTTAAGGATGCTTGTTTTGTTAAGGGCAAACTTAATAGAGATAAGGCTATAAAATTAGTTAAGCAGAAAGCTTATGAACATTTTTCTTCTATAAGTCAGGTCAATGAAGATAATGAATTCCTTTTTTATAAAGCTTTTGATGATTTTGAGAGAGAAATTGTTAGAAAATCAATCCTTGAGAATAATCTTAGAACCGATGGGCGTACTTCTACACAGATAAGAGATATTGTTGCTGAAGTTGATCTTTTAAAGAGAACCCATGGTTCTTCTCTTTTTACAAGAGGTGAAACCCAGGCATTAGCCGTAACGACTTTAGGTACAAGTATTGATGAGCAAATAATGGATGATATTGATGGTGATAAGCGTCTTAATTTTATGCTTCATTATAATTTCCCTCCGTTTTCTGTTGGCGAGACAGGTAGATTGATGACTGGCAGGCGTGAGGTTGGGCATGGGCATTTAGCTCAAAGGTCTTTGGAGGCCATGTTACCTAAGAAAGATGATTTTCCATATACTATTAGAGTGGTATCTGAGATATTAGAATCAAATGGCTCATCATCAATGGCTACAGTATGTTCTGGGAGTATGTCTTTAATGGCTGCTGGGGTTCCTGTTAAGGAGCAGGTTGCAGGAATAGCTATGGGATTAATTAGTGATGGCGATAAATATGTTGTCTTGAGCGATATTCTTGGAGAAGAAGATCATTTAGGTGATATGGATTTTAAGGTTGCAGGAACTAAGAATGGGATTACTGGCTTTCAAATGGACATTAAGATTTCAAATGTTACAAAGCAATTGATGAAGGATGCTCTTGAACAGGCACGAATTGGAAGAATGCATATTCTATCTATTATGGATTCTGTAATTTCAAGATCAAGAGACGATATATCTGTTAATGCACCTAAGATTGTTCAGTTGCAAATTGATATTGATAAAATTTCTCTTGTTATTGGCTCTACTGGCAAGACAGTTAAGGCAATTACGGATGAGTTTGAGGTTAGGGTGCAAATTGAGCAAGATGGTAGGATTACCCTTTTTGGAACTGATAGCTTAAAGATGCAAAAAGCTAAGGCAAAGATAGAGAGTATTGTAAGAGAACCTAAAATTGGTGAGATTTATGACGGGATCGTTAAAAAGATTAACAGTTTTGGAGCTTTCATTGAACTTACTCCTATTAAGGAAGGCTTTTTAAGCAACCGAGCAAGATCGAGGGATGATAGATATGGTGATATGAGGCATTCTAGATATGGCAGTGGCCGGCATTCTAGATATGGTAGGGATAATAGGAATACATTTGGTATGAATCCTCCAAGATTAGAGGAGGGCCAAATTGTGAAGGTCAAAATATCTGATATCGATAAGTTTGGCAAGATTGAGCTTGAATTAGTTAGAGATTAATAAGTGTTATGAAATTTGTAAATTATATAAATAATATTTTTAAAAATAAGCTTGTTTTTATGAGCTTATTTTTCTTTTTCTCATGTCTGACTAGTAGAGATACTAATTTATCTATTGTTGTCGATGATGTTCAAAATTCAAATGTTGATGAATTAGATGTTAATGAGAGAAGTCGTTTATTAGGACTTAAAGATGATGAATCTTTTTTCTTAAGTGATGCCTTTTTAAAAGAGGATAATTTTTATTTTAAGAGTGCTAGGGAAAGTTATGCCCAAAAAAATTTTGGCATGACCACTTACTATTTAAATAAAATAGTAAGTGATGAGAAAAGTTATGGTAAAGAATTACTAGCTAAAGCCAATTTGTTTTTTGGTTATGTAAATTATAATATGGGTGTTTATGATCTCTCTGAATATAATTTTGATAATTTTTTAAAATATTATAAATATTCTCATGCTAGTCTTAGGGCTGCTGAACTTAAATATTTTGTTAAGGATAGAATAGGTGCAATCTCTGCATTAAGGGATATTGATAAAACTTCTCTTAATGCAGACTATGATCGAGGAATTTATAATTTTTTGAATGATAAATTTGGAATAAATTATTTAAATTTAGAAGCTTTAGGATTTTTAGATAATAGTATTTTTGATATGTTTATTTCAGGGAGTAATATTTTTATTTCAAATATATTTGGTGGTCTCTTAAGATATGATGTTAAGAGCAATGAATATAAAGTTTATATTAAAGACAAGAAAAGTATTGTTTTAAATGGACTTAAAGGATTTGCAGAGCATAAAGGAGTTATATACGTTGGTGGCTCTAATGCTCTTTATTATATTGATGATTTGGAAGGTTCTATCAAGCAAGTTAAAATACCTTTAAAGGTTAACTTAAATAGTATACAAGTTTTGCTGGGCGCTAAAGATGGAATTTTTGTTGGTACTCTAGATTCTGGACTATGGTTTTATTCTGATGTAGGTGAGTGGACTTATATTAAAGTTGGTTCTAATAGGATCTCATCACTGTATTTAGATGAACAAAAAAATTTATTATTGATAGGAACAATGGATAAATCTATTTATAGCATTGATCTAGCTGATTTTAACAACGTTAAACATTTGAATTTTTTTAGCAAGGTAGAGAGTGAGAGCAATATTAATTTTATAAAGAAGCATGATGGTGGTTATTACGTTGGAACTTATGGAGGTGGTCTTTTTAAGTTAAATTTAGATAATCATACATATGTAAAATGTGACGTTAACAATGATCCTAGCATTGGGTATTTTCTTGATATGGAGATTAGGGATAATAAGTTATTATTTGCAACTTTTGAGCATGGTTTATTAATTTACGATACAGTAAACGCTAGTTGGGATTATCTAGGTCCTGGTGATGGGCTTATTAGTTTAAATTTAGTTAAAATTTTAAATTTTGATGATTATGTTATACTTGGAACTTTAAATAATGGTTTGGTTTTTGTAAATGAGAGTATTAAGAAACAATTATGAATCTTACATAATTACTGAATTTTGTAAGTATTTCTTAATTACTTTTTTATTTTTTTTCTTTGTTTTTTTCATAAACCAAATACTTTTTTTTATGAGAATACTTCTTCAAAACTATGTTCCTTTTTTCAAGGCTTTTATTTTTGTTATATATTCGCTTCCTATGGTAATTGCCCTTTCTCCTCCCTTTGCAGCTTTACTCTCAGTAATACTTACCATTTATAGGTTTAAACTTAATAATGAAATATTGGCTTTTAGATCAATTGGAATATCTATTTTTGATTTGTTAGTTCCATTTTTTAAATTAGGTGTGGTTATTGCATTAATTGCGTTTATTTTAAATGATTTTTTGCTGCCACTTGGTTCTATTGGTAGGTTAAAAATTTTTAATGAAATCAAAGAAGAAATACCTCATTTGATATTAAAACCCTATTCAAGCAAACAGTATGGAGATTTAATATTTGTATCAGGAGAGAAATCTGATACAGGATATAGAAATGTTACTTTTTTTGATAATACTAGACTTAAAGGCTATGACAGAATATTTATGGCAAGGGAACTTAATATTCAGAAAGAAAATTATCAGGTATATTTTATTTTGAACGATGTTTTATCAATTGCTTTAACAGAAGATGAGAGTGGATTTTATGACTATTTTTATGCTGATCGAATGAAATATTCAATTGATCAAGTCACATTTAGTGATAGTTGGCTGTTAAGTAATGTAACACCATCTCAGATGAGTATGAGAGATGTTATTAAACTTATTGTTAAGCAAGATAAGCTAGTTAAAGAGTTAGATATGAGAAATGATTTAGAAGAAGATCTTTTGCATTTAAATTTTTCAAATACTTATTTAAATTATTTGTATGCTACAAATAGCATTGTAGATGAGAATTATTTTCTTGAAAACTTAAATTATATGTATAATTTAAGTTTAAATTATAGTCCTTATGAGGATCTACTTGCTAAGAGAAGTTATGCTCTTTTTTATTTGGAATTTTATCAAAAAATAAGTTTACCATTGTCTGTTTTATTTTTCATCTTTTTAGCTTTCGGTATGGGTATGTACTCAAATAAAAAATATTCTATTATTCTTGAACTTGTGATTTCAATTCTTATTTGTGTTTTCTATTGGGTAATGTTTATTGGTGGAAAAGTTTATACTGTTCAGTATGCCCCAAATCCTTTTCTTGTTACTGTTTTGCCAAATGTGGCTTTAATTTTTGCAGGTTTAATACTTTTTTTGAGACTTTTAAAAAAATGAAAGTAGATAAGCTTTTTGTAAATAATATATCATTAACTTTTTTGTTTATGAATTTTCTCTTTGTGATTTTAATTGTGCTTTTTGATTTATTTACAAATCTTTTTACTTATCTTGATCATAATCTTAGTATTAGTGATATCATTTATATTTATTATCTTTATTTGCCGAAATGTTTTTCAGATGGTTTAGCTTTGTCTTTTCTTTTTGCCGTTTCTAATCTTATTGGCAATCTTTCTATGAGAAATGAAATAATAGGACTCTTTAGTTGTGGTATTTCTATTTCTAGAATATTAAGATCGATAATTATGCTTAGTGTTTTTATTTCAGTATTACTCTTTTTTTTTGACAATTATTTGGTTATAGATACTGTTACTAAAAGGGATGCTTTTCTTAAAAATAGTATTGGCAGTAAAGGTGCAAATGATAGGAATATAATCATTAAAGATTTTGCAAGAGAAATTTATAATATTAGGCATTATGATATCGAGAATGATATTATTGCTAACTTGATGATTATTTTAAAAGATCAAAATGATAATTTTAAAAAAAGGTATGATATAAGTAAGGCTGAATGGACCAATTCCAGGTGGCGGCTTTATGGTGTAAGAGAATTTTCTAAGGTAGAACGAGATGTGATAGAGAAATTTCATGAGGTTCTTGATGGTGGGGGGATTGTTAATTTAGAGCCTGAATATATTAAAATCATTATGCTTTCTTCAAAAACGTTGAATTTTTCAAAGCTTATTAGCTGGATTGGTGCCCTTAGAAGAGAAAATTTGGATTCTTCTGAAGCTTTATTTGATTTTTTCAGCAGAATATTTTTTTCATTTAGATTAATACTTCTTAGTTTTACTGTGGGTTTTGTAAGTTTTGCTTTGAAAAAAAATATTTTTATATGGAGTTTGTTAAATAGTATTGCATTTGCAGTTGTGTATGTTATTTCAATTATGGTTTTTAGTTTTTTAGCAGATCTTGGATATTTGCCCATATTTGTTGCAAGTTCATTGCCAACTATTTTATTTATTATTATTAATTTTGTCGTTTATAATCTTGTATGTAAGTAGTAGGTTTTTGGGAATTTTATGTTTAATATTATTAAAAATGATAAGAATTCTAATGCACGAATTGGTGTGCTTGAACTGCCTCATGGGAAGGTAACAACTCCATGTTTCATGCCAGTTGGTACCTTGGGCGTAATGAAAGCTTTAAAGCATGATGTGCTTGAGAAATTGGGATGTAATTTGATGCTTGCAAATACTTATCATCTTTATTTAAGGCCTGGCATTGATGTAATAAAAGAATATGGAAGTTTGCATAATTTTACAACTTGGAATAAAAATTTTTTAACAGATTCTGGGGGATTTCAAGTATTCTCTTTGTCTAATTTTAGAAAGATTGAAACTGAGGGAGTAGATTTTAAGTCTCATATTGATGGCTCTAGGCACTATTTTACACCTGAGAGTGTATTTAAGATGCAAGAAATTTTTGAAAGTGATATTATTATGGCACTTGATATTTGTAGTTCTTATGGTATTGATTACAGTGAGGCGAGTTTATATGCAAATATTACAACCTCTTGGGCTCGTCGTACATTGCGTGCTTATGAGAATAGAAAAGAAGGATATGATGGTTTTTTATTCTTAATAACGCAAGGTAATTTTTTTAAAGATTTGAGGAAAAGAAGTACTGAAGCAATTTTAGAATTAAATAGTCCTGGTATTGCAATTGGTGGAATTTCTGTTGGAGAACCAAGAGATAAATATTTAGAAATTCTTGAATATAATTCTTCATTAATACCTAAAGATAAGCCAAAGTACGTAATGGGAATTGGTACGCCGCACTATATATTGGATGCAATATATTATGGTATTGATATCTTTGATTGTGTTAATCCTACAAGAATTGCTAGACATGGTTCACTTTTAACTGATAATGGAATATTGCGCATTAAGAGGGCCGGGTTTAATGTTGATACTTCTCCTATTGAGCAAGATTGTTCTTGCACTTTATGTACAAGGTATTCAAGAGGATATTTAAGACATTTAATCAAATCAGGAGAAACCCTTGGGGTTATGTTAGCTAGTGAGCATAACATTCATTATATGTTTAGACTTATTCAAAAGGCTCGAAATGCAATTATGAATGATGATTTTACACAATTTAGAAAGCTTTATTTAAGCAAGTATGATGAAGGCAATTTTAATGAATAGAGATATTATTTCAACAATTATTGTTATGGTTTCGATCTTTTTTTCACGTATTATGGGTTTTATTAAGATAAAGGTATTTTCTTACTATTTTGGTGCAAATCTTGAAGCAGATATTTTTAATTATGTTTTTAATATTCCGAATAATTTAAGAAAGATTCTTTCAGAAGGTGCAATGACTTCAGCTTTTATGCCTGAATTTGCGCATGAGATGAAGAAATCTAATACACATGCTCTTAATTTTTTAAGACGAGTTATTACTTTTAATGTTATAAGTATTAGTCTTGTTATTTGCATTATGATTCTTTTTTCTAAGCAAATTATGTATTTTGTATCTTCTTATAGAGGTAATAATTTGGAGTTGGCTAGTTATATATTTAACTACTTAATACTCTACGTGTTACTTATAAGCTTAGCATCGATATTTGCATCGGTGCTAAATTCTTATAAGGTTTTTTTTATTCCATCTTTTTCTCCTGTTATGCTCTCTTCTAGTATTATATTAAGCATATATTTATTCTATAGACAATATGGAATATATAGTGCTGTTATTGGAGTAATTGTTGGTGGAATTTTGCAGTTTTTAATTCAGATGATAAATTGTATTTATATTGGTCTTACATATAGACCAATGTTTAACTTCAATGATCCTTCATTTTTAAGATTTTTAAAGAGATGGGCAAATATGATTTTATCAGCTTTAGCGGCAATTGCTACTCAGCAAATTTCATTTGCTTTAGCATCAACCCTGGATATTGGCAGTGTTTCTGTTTTAAGTAATGCAATTGTTTATTATCAGCTTCCTGTTGGAATATTTTATGTTTCAATTGCAACAGTTATTTTTCCTAAGATGGCTGAATATGCTTCTTTGGGCAATAAGAAAGGATTAGATTTGATTTTGAATCAGGGAATTGATATTTTGATTTTTCTTTTAGTTCCAATGTCATTTTTAATGTATATTTGGGCTGATCCTATTCTAAATTTATTGCTTACAGGCGGTAAATTTTCTGTTTATGATACTCAAAAAACCGTTAGCGTACTGCAATATTTTTTGATTGGATTATTATTTTCTTCAATTTTTGGACTGTTTCAAAAATATTATTTTTCAATACGTAATTCAAAAATTCCGCTTTACTTTAATCTTCTTTTTGCTGCCGTTGATATCGTGATTTCAGTTTTGGGTATTAAGTTTTATAAAATTGTAAACGTTTTGCCTATTGCACAATCAATTTCTTTTGCTTTATGTGTGGTTATCTTTTATTTTGTTGGATTTAAGTGTGGAATTAAGCTTGAACTTCTTAGATCCTCAATAGCTCTTATTAAGGCATTTATTTCCCTTATTCCTTTATATTTATTTTATACTTTCTTTAATAATTTTAAATGGGATGTAGGATTTAGTTTAAATAATTTTTACTTGTTAAGTGTTGCAGGTATAATTAATATTATTATTTTAATATTATGTTATTATTTGCTTGGTGTTAGTAAGATTTTTAAGTTTATTAGTAGGGAGATTGCATGAGAGAGTTTATTCTTTTATTTTGTATTGTGCTTGATCTTTTTGCTATTAAGGAGTTAACATTATCAACTAAATCTTTAGTTACGACCCAGGAGTCTGAGACTAGTACTGATAAGGATATGAAGGAAAATAATGTTGAGAGGGATGTTACTAGTGAGTCTGAGTTTAAAAGTGTTAACTTAGATGTGAAGCAGGTAAATGATGTTATTTCTTATGGACTTGATACTCAAGTTATTGAAATTATTGGCAGTCTTAAAAAATCAGGTGATGGTGAATACAATGCTTTGCTTGAAAAGAGATTGCAGAAAACTTTTAATATTGATCTTAAACGAGCAATTCTTGAGTTGTTTTTATCACTTAAATATGCAGGTGGTGTTGATGCTGCTAATTATATTCTAGATAGTTATGAGAGCAATAGATATCCTAACAATTTGATTAATTTAGCAATTTCATATCTTAAGGAATTTGGTGAAAAGGATGCTTTAAAAAAAACTCTTATTGGTATTCTTGAAAATAAGGAAGGGAATATCGTAGCTACTGCTGCTTATTATCTTGGTGAGCTTTCTTCTCCTGAATATTCAAAAGATATGATGGATGTTTATGATAAATATTCTGCTAATGATGGAGCTAAGTCGGCGATACTTATTGCTCTTGGCAAATCTAATGCTGTTGATTATGTAGATAGATTTTATGAAATTTCTGTTGATAGTTATGAAAATCCATCAATTAAGGCTTCAGCTATTAGAGCATTATCATATCTTATGCCTGAGAAAATAACAGAGAATGCCAATTTATATCTTCAGAATAATAATAACAATTATAATATTAAGATTGCCATTGTAAGGGCACTCTCAAAGGATATATCTCTAAAATCAAAAGAGATTTTGCATGATTTTTTAAGAGATTCTGATGCTAGCATTAGGATTGGTGCTATTGAGGCTATTAAAGAGCATAATGATATTGCTTCAAAAGAGGTATTAATTTATAAGTTAAAAAGCGATCCTTCCTTAAAGGTCAGGGAATCATCTGGTAAGGCTTTAGTAGATATGGGGTCTGGATATGAAGAGATACAAAACATAATGCTTGATTCTAGTATTGAAAATAATTTTAAACTTACTATATTTAGTTATCTTTTAGATAAAGATGTAAATTCTGCACGTTTGATTGCTTTAAATCTCTTAGAAAAGGAAAATATTAATAAACCTTCAAAGTTGCTTACAAATATTTCTATGCTTCTTTCAGTTAGGAAGGGTAATTTTGATGATTTTTATTCTAGGATTATTGAGAGTAAAAATGTTGATTTAATGAATCTTGCAATTAGGGGAGCTGTTTATAATAAATCCCCATCACTCTCGGGCAAACTTAAAGAGATCAAAAGAACAACTAGTTCAGGGTATTTAAGGAAACTTTTGACAAATTATTGATATAAAATTTTCAAAATCTCTGTTGCCGTTTCTTTTTTTGACATTTCAGGGAGTTCTTTAACGCTGTCTTTATTTATTATGTAAATTTTGTTTAAGCTTGAGCCCAAATATTTTAAGTCATTTGCAATAATATAGTCTAAATTTTTTGTCTTTAGTTTTTCTTTGGCTTTTTCTATTAAGATTTCATCTTTTTGAGCACAAAATCCAATAACAACTTGGTTTTTAGTTTTATTTTTACCTATATGTTTTATTATGTCTGGATTTTTGATGAACTTAATATGAAGCTCTTCCATTGTATTTTTTTTAATTTTAGTTTTATAAGTCTTGTCGGGTCTAAAGTCTGCAACAGCAGCAGCACCAATTATTATATCGAATTCTTGGTATATGCTTATTGCTTCTTTGTACATTTCTGCTGCTGTTTTTATTTTAATAATGTTTATTCCATAGGGTTTTTTTTCATTGCTGGGGCCTGTAATTATTGTAACATCAGCTCCAAGGTTTTGTGCCTCAATCCCTAAATTGAAACCCATTTGTCCTGTTGATTTATTTGATAAGTAACGAATTGGATCTAATGCTTCTTCAGTTCTAGAAGCGGTTATTAGTATCTTTTTGTTTTTTAAGGGTAATTTTGGTGCTAATGCGTTTAATATTATTTTTAAAATATCATTTTCATTCTTAAGTCGTCCAATGGCATTTAAAGAACATGCCAGAAATCCTTCATCAGGTTCAATAAATTTATAATTATATTTTTTTAATTTTTCAATGTTTTCTTTTAAAATGGGGTTTTGATACATTATGTTATTCATTGCTATTGCGAAATAAGTTGGAGCTGTACTTGCAGATATGATTGTACTTAGAGCATCATCAGCAATCCCTGATGCAATCTTGGAAATGATATTGTATGTTGCTGGAATAATTAATATTAAATTTGCCCATCTTGCTAGGTTGATGTGTTCTACTTCCTCATGTGTTGTGTTCCACAGACTTTTAATCACTCTGTTTTTAGAGACAGTCTCTAGTGTTAGAGGAGTAATGAATTTAGTGGCATTTTCTGTCATTATAACTTTGACGTTATATCCCATCTTTATTAGACTTGAGACAATACAGGCTGACTTGTAGGCCGCAATTCCTCCGCATATTCCGATCAATATATTTTTGTGTTTTTTCATGTTAATTTTATACAATATTATTATATAATTGTATTTAATTTTTTTAAAAGGGTTTTAATTGATAAATAAAGTATTTTTTGCAAGTATAATATATTTATTTCTATTTATTTGGTGGCTTTTGTCAGCTTGTTTATCTTACTTTTCTATTGCTATTTTTAATATTCCTCTTTGGTTTTTTTTATCATGTATCTTTTTCTCTATTTTCAGTTTGTTATTAGTATGTATTTTTGTGATTTTTTTTAAAAATGACTAGAGGATTTTTTGTATTTTTTATCTTTTTGATTTTATATTGCGCTTTTGGTTTTTTTGCTAGAAAAAAAAGGGCGAGATCGTTATTTTTACATAATTATTTTCTTGCAAATCAGGGTCTAAATTTTGTCGTAATGGCATTAGTAGTTGCTTCTAGCTATATTAGTGCTAGTAGTTTTATTTCAGGGCCTTCAGCTGTTTATAGATATGGATTATCTTTCATATTCTTAGCAGTTATTCAAATTCCTACAAGTTTAATTTCATTTGTCATTGTTGGTGAGAAATTAAATTTGGAAGCAAAAAAAATTAATGCAATTAATATTATTGATTATATTGGATATAGATATCTCAGTCGCTCTTTAGTTCTAGTTAGTAGTTTTATAATCATTTTTTTTTCTTTGTTTTTAATCTCAGCTCAGCTTATGGGAGGTGCTAAACTTTTAGAAGTTTTTTTTCAAATCGGTTATACTGATGCTCTTATTTTTTTCTCTCTATTTGTTTTTTTATATGTTTGTTTGGGTGGGTTTAAGATGATAGCATATATGGATTTCATTCAAGGCATTTTGATGATCGTAGCGTCTGTACTATTATTTTCAAGACTAGTTGATTTGGGAGGTGGAATTAGTAATCTCTTTAATATGGCTCGGTTGAATCTTAAAGATGATTTATTTTTGCCATCAAACTTAGATTTGAAAATTGGATATATAATTTCTTTTTGGATATTAATAGGAATTGGAGTATTGGGGCTGCCACAATTTGTTAATAATTTTATAGCATTTAAAGATGTGAAATCTATGAGATTTTCTCTTCCCATTGTTACTTTTGTAATAGGGTTTTTAGTTGTTATTATGCATTTAATAGGGTTTTTTTCCCTTGTTATTTTTTCCAAATTTGAACCAAATGATAAATTTATTTTAAATGTAGCATTAGAGGTATTAAATCCTAAAATATTTATATTATTTTTTGTAGGACTCTTATCAGCGATAATGTCTACAATAGATTCAGGTCTTCTATTGCTGTCTTCTATTTGGGTAAAAGCAATAATGTCTTTAAATAAGAGTCTTGTTGGTAAGATTGGAATTAATAGAATTACTATTATTTCTAATGTTTGTTTTATGTCAATAATCGTTTTTTTATCTTTAAATCCACCTGATTTTTTGTTTTTTTTAAATATTTTTGCAATTGGGGCCTTGGAAGTTTCATTCTTTTCTATTATTGTTTTTGGGCTTTATTTTAATTTTGTAAGTAAAATATCAGCTTTTATTTCTCAGTTTTTGGGACTTTTAAGTTATTTGATCATAATTTTTTATGGTGAAGTAAGTAGTTATTATTTTCATCCTATTGTTCCTTCACTTTTTATATCTATATCTTCATTTTTGATAGTTAATCTTTTTTGTCAAAGATGTAGTAAAATTTAGTTGTATGTTGTCTTTAAATGATAAGAGTGTTGGTAAATATAGAGTTATCGATGTTCTAAAGAATGACAATGGTAAAAGACTTGATGCAGTGTTAATAAAGTTTTTAAAATTTCCTAAATCTAAAATAATGAGACATATTAGAAATGGAGATATTCTTTTAAATAATTTAAAGGTTACTTTTTCTCATAGAGTTTTTAAGGATGATCAAATTTATTTATATAAACCTTTACTTCAAGGTTTAAGTTTAAGCAAGATGACAGTCAAAGATGAGGATGCTATATTAAGAGATGTAAAGAGAAGGATAGTATATGAGGATGAGGATTTGCTTGTAATTAACAAGAGAAGAGGAGCTTTGGTTCATGGAGACAAGTATTCACTTGGTGCTTTAATTAATTCTTATCTTTTAGATGAAAATCTTGAGTCTCTTAGTTTTAAACCTTCATCTGTGCATAGATTAGATAGGAATACCTCAGGGCTCATTATTTTTGCAAAAAATATAGATTCTGCAAGAATTTTAAGTAGGGCATTTAGTAGTGGTATTGTTACTAAAAAGTATTTGGCTTTGCTTGATGGTGAGATTAAAAAACCTTTGACTTATAGGAACTTTTTATATCGTGATAGGATTGCAAGAAAAACCTTCGTTGTTAATGATGAGGGCAGATGTAATGCCATAACTGATGTTAAACCAATTTTAGTCTCTAAATCTTCAACGCTTGCTGAGGTGTCAATTAGGACGGGGTTTACACATCAAATAAGAGCACAATGTGCTTTTAATAAACATGCCTTGATTAACGATAAGAAATATGATTCTAAATTTAAAAAAAACAATTACTTTTTACATTCTTTTTTGATAAAATTTAACCAGTCTTTATTTTTAAGAAATGAATTTTTTGTTGAACCTAGTTCAGATTTTTTAAAACAGATAAGTAATATTTTTGGTGTATATGATTTTAAAGGATTTATTTAATAAGTTCACATTTAAGAATGCCTTAGGTGCAGTAAAAGATATTTCAATTGCTATGAAACATAAGTTTGTAAAGATTAAGGTTTATTCTTTAGTAGGTGTTGCTGGTACTGGAAAAAGTTTTAGATCTCATTTAATAGCAGATAAATATTCTATTCCTTTGATCATTGATGATGGTGTTTTAATAAAAAATATGAAGATTATTGCTGGGAGTTCTGCTAAGTTTGAGAATAATGTGTTTGATGCAATAAGGCGTTCTATTTTTGAAGATGATGCGCATAGAAATGAAATTGTTGAAGCTCTTCGCAAAGAAAATTTTAATAAAATATTGATATTGGGAACAAGTATTCGCATGATAGATAAAATAACAGCTCGACTTTTATTGCCTAGTTCTTCCAAAATTATTTATATAACAGATATTTCTACTAAAAAGGAAATAGAGAAAGCAAGAATTTCAAGAGAGATGGGCGAACATGTTGTTCCAGCAGCTGCCTTTGAGATAACATCTATTAAGCCAAGTTTATTATTAGATTCGATTCGAGTTTTTTTTAAAAGCAAAGGGTTTTTATCAAAAAAACGGAACTATATTCGTTCTATTGTAAAGCCTCATTTTCATGAAGAGGGGGGAATTTTATCTGTTTCTAAAAATGCTGTAAGACAAATTATTGAACATTGTGTTTCTGAATATAATAGAGATTATATTGTCTATGATTTGAAAATTAAAAAGAGTCAGGGCAGTTATTATTTTAAGCTCTTTTTAGATATTCCACTTAAGAATGATTTACTTAATGGTGCGGAAATGCTTAGGAATTATATTATTGAAAACGTACTAAAATATACGGTAATTAATATATCTGGTATTGATGTTATCATACATAGATTTTATGATCAAAAATGTAATTTGGAAAAAAAAGATGAATGTTGACTTGGATAATATAAGTAATGTCTTTTTGGTAGGCATTAAGGGCTCTGGACTTTGTTCACTTGCGTGTTTTTTAAATGATAAGGGGTATTTTGTAGAAGGGGTCGATGTTCCTTTAAAATTTCATACGGAAGATATATTAAAGAGTAATAATATAACTTATTATGAGAATATTGATGAATTTTCACTCAAAGTTCATAATAAATCTTATGATGTTTTAATATATTCACCAGCTTATGATAAGGATAATTTATCTGTTTTGCTAGAAGCATGTGAACTTGGAATTCCTATTTTATCTTATCCTGAGGTTCTTGGTAAGATTTCTAAAAAATATTATAGTATCGGAGTTGCAGGCTCTCATGGCAAAACTACCACAGCGGCATTCTTAGGTATGCTATTTAATAGTCTAGGATTGCAGCCTAATGTAATATTAGGTGCTAGTGTTAAAGATTTTAAAAATAAATCTAGTCTTGTCGGTCAGGGTAATATATTTATTGCAGAGACTTGTGAGTATAGGAATCACTTTTTACATTTTTCTCCGGATATGATTGTTTTAAGTAATATTGATTATGAACATGTTGATTTTTTTGAAAATTATGAAGCAGTTTTAAATGTTTTCTTAAAGTATATTAATAATTTAAAGCAAAATGGGATATTAATAATAAATGCTGATGAAGTTAATTTGCTTAAAATTACAAATAAAATCTTAAGAAAAGATATTAAAGTCTTTAGTGTTGGATTTAATTCTCTGGCTGATTTTAAAATTGAACATTTTGAGGTGATAGACGAGTTTTTAAAGTTTGATTTTTTAGGGGGTATTGATATTAGACTGAGGACCCCTTTGATTCATAATGTTTTAAATTTTGCATCAGCACTTTTAGCTTTAAAGCTATTTTTAGAGGAACATAAAAAATTAGTTTGGAGTTTTGATGAGAGAATAAAGATAGTAGCCAAAGAGTATATGGGCATTAAAAGAAGGATGGAATTTATCATGGAAAAAGATGGAGTTATATATCTTGATGACTATGCTCATCATCCAAAGGAAATTGAAAGTACTCTTTTGGGACTTAAGAATTTTTATAAGGATAGGCGTATTATTTTAGATTTTATGCCACATACCTTTACAAGGACACAAGTTCTTTTTGATGAGTTTGTTAAAGTTTTAAGCAATGTTGATGTATTGATTTTGCATAATATATATCTTTCAGTTAGAGAAAATTTTGATCCGAATAAACTCTCTAGAGAATTGTTTTTAGCTCTTAAAGATTTAAATCAGAATGTTTATTTTTTTAAAGAAGTAGTTGATTCTGTTGATTTTATAAGGGGTTTATTAAAGAGAAATGATTTATTTGTTACAATGGGAGCTGGTAATAATTTTATTTTACATGATTTTTTATAAAGGTATTTTGAATGAAAAGTATGACTGGATTTTTTCACTTGGAAAAAGTTATTTCAAATTATATGTTTAGTGTTAATTTGAAGTCTTATAATGGTAGATTTTTAGAATTTAAATTTAAATTACCTGAAATTTTATATGCTTATGAGCTTGAAATAAGAAATTTTATTTCAAATTATGTTAAAAGGGGAAATGTTTTCTTAAATGTAGGATATAAGGAAATAGTTCCAAATATTAATTTTAATGTAAATCCCCATTATGTTGAGGCTATTGCTCGTCTTAGAGATAGTTTATTGCATAGTAGTTTACACATTAAGGATGAATTAAGCCTTGGTGATTTCTTATCTTTAAGAGGGGCTTTAATTATTGTTGATGAGAATGATGTTAATCAGGAAATGATTTTTAATGCTTTTAAGGAAGTTTTGGAAGAAACTTTATTAAATTATGATAAGAGTAGAACCTTTGAGGGTGAGAATACTAAACAAGATATAATTTCAATTCTTATGTTAATACGGAAGGATTTAGGACTGTTAAAGAATTCTCAGAGCAGTATAAATGATAAGCTTTTCTTAAGTCTTAAGGAAAATTTATTAAAATTAATGGATGATTTTAGTGATGTTAATGTTGCAGAAGAGGCTGCTAAGATGTCAATTCGGTTAGATATTAATGAGGAAATAGTAAGATTATATTCACATATAGATAATTTTTATAAAAATCTTGAAAATGAGGTGTGTGGCAAGATTTTAGAGTTTATTGCTCAGGAAATGCATAGAGAGGTTACAACAATGAGCAATAAAGCAATTGATCTTGATATTAGAAATTTAGTTTTAAATATGAAGTTAAATTTAGAGAAAATAAAAGAACATCTAAGGAATATTGAATGAGGATAGCTGTTTCTGGTAAGAGTGGTTGTGGTAATACAACTATTAGTGGGATGCTTGCAAAGTATTATGGTCTAAAGCTTGTTAATTATACTTTTCATGATATTGCTAGAGAGAAAAATATGCCCTTTGATATGTTTTATGAGAAAGAAATAATTGGTAGAAATGATCATTATTGGGATGAATATCTTGATGGTAAATTATTGGAGCTTTCAAAAGAGGATAATACAGTTCTTGCGTCTCGGCTTGCAATTTGGCTTTCAAAAAATGCTGATTTAAAGATATATCTTTATGCTAAGATAGAAATTCGAGCAGAGAGAATAATAAACAGAGAAGGTGGTATGTATTCCGATATTTTAAGGAGTACTTTTAATAGAGATTCTAATGATTCAAAGAGGTATTTATCTGTCTATAATATAGATATTGATAATTATTTAGATGTAGCTGATTTTATAGTTGATACGACCGATAGATCTGCAAATAAAGTTTTTGAATTGATAAAGGATGAGATAGAAAAGAGGAAATTATATATTAAGTAAATAAGTTAAGGAGGTTTAAAAGGAATGAGAATACCTTTAAAAGAGATACAAGATTTTGATGGCAATTATTATGAACTTGTTATGGCAGTGATAATTCGTACAGATCAAATTATTGATCAAATTTCTTTAGCAGAGCATACTATTTCTGATGAGAGAGTAGTAAGCCAAGCTTTTAATGATATTTTAACAGATCGATTTACGTATTCAATTGAAGAGAAATAAAATAGTTTTTATATTTGGTCCTACGGCTGTAGGTAAGAGTGAGCTTTTATTCAATTTTCCAAAAGGTGTAGCTGAAATAATTAATGTCGATTCTGTTCAAGTTTATAAGGAGTTCGATATTGCGTCTTGTAAGCCCAGCATTGAATTGAGAGCCCATGTAAAACATCATTTAGTTGATTTTTTAGAACCGATTGAAGAGTATAATCTTGGAATATTTTATAAGGAAGCATACGAAATAATAGAGAATTTAAGAGTGCAAAAGAAGCTTCCTGTATTTGTAGGTGGGTCGGCTTTTTATTTTAAGCATTTAAAGTATGGATTGCCCAGTACACCGCCTGTTTCTTCTGAAATAAGACTTCATATAAATAGTCTTTTTACTACAAGGGGGAAGAATTATCTCTTAGAGGAACTTAAGAGAGTAGACTTTGAAAGATATGAGTCAATTAGTAAAAATGATATTTATAGGATTAAAAGAGCGCTTGAAGTTTATTATCAAACAGGTATTCCAATTAGTCAATTTTTAAAAAGAGGGCAGATGCTTGCAAATGTTTTAGCTATTGGCTTGAGAAGGCCTATGGAAGAAATGAGGTCTAGGATAATATCTAGGGTCAAGAATATGATTGATTGTGGATTGCTTGAAGAGATTAAGAGCTTATTAGGGAAAGGATACAATGAGACAACCCCAGCTTTTAAAGGAATAGGGTATCGTGAATTTTTGTTGTGGAAGAGTAGACCTTATTCTATGTTAAATGATATAATAAATTTAATAGTTAAGAATTCATTTTTATATGTAAAAAGGCAGATGACTTTTTTTGATAAAATTCCTAATGTTTTGTGGTTTCATCCAGATGATGACTTAAAAGACATTTTGGACTTAATTTTTGTTTAATAAGGAGATATGAGGCGTGCCTTGTGGAAGAAAAAGAAAATTACAAAAAATATCTACTCATAAGCGAAAGAAAAAGAGAAGAAAGAATAGACATAAAAAGAAGAATAAATAATCGAAATGTTAGTTGGTTTTTTGCTAGCTAACATTTTTGTGTTGTCATATTATTTCGTTTATTCAATAATTATATTATCTATTATATTTATGTCTTTGCTAAAGATATATCCTTTTTTTCCTTTATAGGTTGCTAATATCCATTTACCTTTAATTCCATGTTTTTCGGCGTTTTGCATTATTTTTTCTATTTTTACTATTTCGTCTTTTCTAATGATTGTTAGATAATCATAATTGGTATTATCCGTTTTAGTTACATTGTTTAAGATAGCATAATTTTTTGTTATGATTCCTACTTTTCTTGAAAATCCTAAGACACTACTTTTGGGTAATTTGAATTCTTTGGTTAGGGGAATTTCTAATTTCTTGCTGCATGTTAAAAATATCATAGAGATTAAGCATAGCAATTTTATTTTCATAGTTTTATTATATATGTTACTTGATATACAGTTATATATAATAATATAATATTTTTTTAGAAAGTTTAAGGATTATCAATGAAAAAATATGTTTTTTTATTATTTCTATTTTTTCCTTCGAGTGCTTTAATATTTGCATATCCATTATCTTTTGGAGGAGGATTTTCTTATCAGTTTACTAATTATACCGGCAAAAGTGATATAAATAGGTCTGTAAAAAATTATAGTAGAGTAGACAATGGAATAAATTTAAATTTGTTTTTTGATGCTAATTATGTTATTTTGGATATTTCTTATAAGGATGCTTTTTTGTCTAGTCATCATGGTAGATATTTTGCTTTTGGGCTTTATGGAATTTATCCGATTGTTTTTAAGGAGTATGTTAGAACATTATTTCCCCTTCTTGGGATTAAATATACGATTGATTTAAGTACCAAGAGGCAAGATCTGGTGTTTTTGTCTTTAGGATTTGCTACAGATTTGTTCATTCCTGAAGTTAAAGGACTCTATATTAGACCTTTATTCATGCTTTCAATTTCGCCTACTTCTCTTTCTGTAAAGAATTATTCTTCTTTAACAACTGAGATTACTCTTGGAATTAATATTGGTTGGAAGTTTCTCAATTAGGCAGTTTTATTCCTAAGTGAAAAGGAACCATTCTTTCTTGCCCAAAAAGATTAGATGTAACATTGAGTTTATGAGGAAGGTTGTTAACTTTTGTTACAAGTGTGCTTGAACCACCTCCATCTAGATTAATAGAGTTGGTAATAGCATAATTTAGTGATAGATCTATTGCTTCATTTAATGAGATTCCTTTGCTATTATTAGTACCTCTTCCTTCCACTGTTATTAGATATAGGTGTTTGTTTTCTTTATCGGTGCCTATTATTGTTCTTGGATGTTTATTCTCTTTAAAATTTTTAGTGTAATTTCCATTTGTAATTAAAGGAAAGAATCCGCTAAAACCATAATCAGAATTTTTGATCTCGTCTTGCTTAGGATTTAATATTATTTGATTGTTCTTAATTATAATTATCCCCTGAGCTTTTTTTGCATTGGATATTATTTTTTTATCATATATATATAAACCATTAGGATAAAACATATTTTCTTTAATCTCATATGGGCTAGTGTTAATGGCAATATCTACTTTGTTAGAAAGTAAAAATTGGCTTGTTGTTTGGCCTTTAAAGTAATAATTATTCATTTTTTGATCATAAATAGGCTTTGGTATTATGAACTTTAAATTTTTGTTTTTAATCTTGACAATGACGTAATTGCTTTCTTTAAAAGAACTTTTAATTATTTCATATTGCATGCCCACGTCTTCTGAATTGAGTGATTTTTGTGCTGATAAGACGCTTAATGACACAGTTAATATTATTATGCCTAAGATTTTTTTATTCATTTCTTTTTATTTTATAAGAATAAATACTTTTAGGATAGTTTTTTAAGATTATATTTTTTATCTTTAAAGACATTTTGTAATCTTTTATTATTGCAATATTATATAACTGGTATATTATTTTTATATCTAACTTTTTATTTTTTTGTAAAATGTCATTGATTTCCTCCTCGCTTATGCTCTTTTCATTGATTCTGAGTTTTAGTAACAAAATTTCATTTTTTATGTTTTCATCTTTAGGTGCTTTCATTTTTGTTAAAAAATTATTAGCTTCTTCGTATTTTTTTATTTTAAGTAAATATTTGATCATAAGTAAATGATAATACTCCAAGTTTAGATTTTTGATTGCATTTATTGTTTCGAGTTCTTTCGGTAAATTGTTATTTAAGTCATATAGCATGTATAGTTTATTTAATTTTTCAAACTTTTCTTTGTCTGTACCGTATGTTAGAGTAAGAGGGATTATTAATAACAAGAGCAGTGATGTTTTAAATGGTATGAGATCCATGTGATTTTATTTTAAGTATTATATACTTTTTTAATGAGAATAAGAAGAAATGAATAAATTTTTTTCTTCTTATTCGTTATGATTTAAATTTTGGATTTTATGTAGTTTGAAATTTGTTCGGATTTTGCTCCGAATATTACTTGAGTTTGATTTCCTGATGTAATGATTGTTCCAGTAGCTCCAAGTTTGTTCATTAAATCTTTATTTACTAATGAAGTAGACTTCACATCTACTCTGAGTCGTGTGAAGCATGAATCAACATTTGTTATATTATCAAGTCCCCCAAGAGCTTGAATGACTGCCTCAAAATCCCCATCTTGAGATAGCTTAGAAGTATTATTAGATATTGTTGGCTGTTTAGTATCATCTTCACGACCAGGTGTTTTGATTTTAAATGTTTTAATTAGTGCTGTGAAAATGGTAAAGTAGACAGCTCCAGTTACAAGTCCTATTGGGAGTATTAGCAGAGCGTTTGTTGATTTTGGAAACATTAAGAAGTAATCTATTATTCCTGCTGAGAGTGCAAATGCTATGCGTATTTCAAATATATTAGTAATGATTAATGCTATTCCAGTTAGAATAGCATGTATTAGATAAAGTAGAGGCGCTACTAACATGAATGTATATTCTATTGGTTCTGTAATGCCTGTTAGAAATGATGTGAGTGCTGCTGAGAATAAAATACCACCTACTTCTTTTCTTCTTTCCTTTTTGGATGTTAAGTACATTGCAAGAGCAGCACCCGGTAGTCCAAAGAGCATAATTGGATACATTCCTGATGTGAATGCACCAGCGGTTGGATCCCCATTTAAATATCTTGTAATTTCTCCTTGGATTATGTTTCCGTCCTTTGTAGTGTATTCTCCGAATACAAAATATACTAAAGTGTTTAAAAGCTGATGTAGGCCTGTTATTATGAGTAATCTATTTAGGAATCCAAATACAAATACTCCCAGATGGCCGGCCTCTATCATCCAGATTCCAATTTGATTGATAGTTATTTGTAGTGGTGCCCATAGGAAACCAAATATTATGGCAAGTATTGCAGACAGCATTCCATTAGCTATTGGCACTAGTCTTTGTCCTGAAAAGAAACCTAAAAATTGTGGTATTTTATAGTTTATTACTTTGTCGCTAAGCATGGCTGAACTTGCGCCTGTAATAATACCTCCCAAGACTGACATATTAACAGGTTCTGATTTCCCGTTGATTATTATTGTAAATGTAGATAATCCTGCATTTAAAATTAGGTATCCCACAGCCCCCCCTAGTGCTGCAGATGCCTTATTATTTTTAGATAGCCCCATGCCAGTTCCGATTGCAAATAGTATTGGTAAGTTTCCAAGAATGGCACTGCCTGATTGTTCCATTAATTTACCAATTTGTCTAAGCATGTCAGAAGGTTCTGTAATTTCTATTATGAGATATCCAAATCCAAGTAAAAGTCCAGCAATTGGCAAAATGGCCGCAGGAGTTTGTAAGGCTTTTCCAAGATTTTGCATATTTTTCATCAAATTATTCATATTTACCCCCATTGATTAATATTGTTTATTAACTTTTAATAAGATTCTAGTTTAAGTAATGTTCATTATATTTTTTAATATTTGTTTTGGCAACCTTAAGTGTGATTTATGAATTTTTTATTTAAAAAAATTAAAAAAAGAAGTTTAATTTTTTGTAAACTTTATTTAATGTTTTTTTAATAGGGGCAAGTTTTTTAATACTGTCTTGATTGTCAATCAGGCTTTTGATGCTGTCCATTGATTCTTCGATTGCTATGATAAAGCTTTTTTGAGGTTTTAGCCAAAAATTGCCAGAGTAGTCACTTCTGAGTGATAGGAAAAGTGCTGATTTTTTATTGGGATGTTTAATGAAATTCATAGTGCATTCTAAAATATTTTTTATCTTATCAACTTCATTAATGTTGACATTTGCGTTTTCATATGTTTGGATAAGCGTCCAGTCTGATTCCATACCATTTACTATACGCATTATTTCTATTAATTTCTTATTTTTAAATATTATTAAATTTTCATGTGTTAATGTTGCAAGGATATTTCTTATTGTTTTTTCTTCTTCGTTTTTTAGTCTTCTTAAAATTAATTCCTTAACTTCTTTTAAGCTAAGTGTTAATTGATTTTTATATTCATTTTGAGTTTTAAATTTTTTTCCCCCAATAGTTATTTCATTTTCTAATATAGGTTTTTTATCTTTTTTTGTTATAGTTTTCTGTACGTTATTTAATTTCTTATTCTCTTTTTGGGTATTTTTATGTTCATTTTCTTCAAATTGAATGTCATTGATCCATTCTTTTTTAAGGACCCCAATTGATCTGGCATATCTTTTACTTGTCTCAATTATTTCTCCTGCAACGAAATATTTTACAGAATCTGTGTTAATAAGTGAGCCAGGATGAATTACTACATTTTGGGCTTTTATTGTTTTATATTTATTTTTTAAGCTTTTAAAGCAAATATAATCTTTCATGCCTCTCATTATAGATTTTAAGTAGCCTTCTTGATCAATTTCATGTGTGTGTACTATTGGTATGTTGAAGCTACTTACAATATTTTCAAGTTGTCTTTGTACATTAGTAATCTCTTCAAGACCTTGTAAGTCTAGGTAGTTTTCTTTAGCAAAGTCTTCTTTGTTAATTGCTTTTTTGTAATCTTCAAATATATTAATAAATCCTATTAAATCACCTAGTGGATTTTTGTATTTCAGATGAGCTTGTCTAGCCTCTATTTCTTCGTTTTGAGGTAGTAAGAAAACCCCACTTGTAGATAGAAATGATAGTCCAATTGTGGTTGGATATATTGCTTTTTGATAGTTTATCATTGCTTCAACTAAAGCCCTTGAATGTATTGGTATTAGAGGAAATATTATCATATATTTTCCAATTTCCGTAAGCTCATTTTTTTCATTTATTGCATCTAGGGATTTTAATATGTCACTTGCTGTTTGAATAGATTTAATTGATGGTTTGGAAATGAAGTCAAATTTTGTAAAATTTCTAATTCCGATATCTGCCATTCTTAATATTACTTCCGAGAGATCTGTTCTGTATATTTCTTCCTTTTGATATTCGTCTCTTAATTGATATTCATCTCTTTTATATAGTCTGTAACATGTTCCCTTTGAAAGTCTTCCTGCTCTTCCTGCTCTTTGTGTTGCAGATGATTTTGAAATTGGTACTTCTTGAAGTGAGTAAGTGTGTGTTTTCATCTGGAATTTATTTGTTTTAACTTTCCCGCTATCAATTACTATCTTAATATTTTCAATTGTAATTGAAGTTTCTGCAATATTTGTTGATACTATAATTTTTCTTTTGTTCTTTGGGGTAGGCATAAATATTTGTTCTTGTGCTTCTTTTGCCATTCGACCATATAGAGGCAAGATTACTAAATCTTGTTTGGAGTTTAGTTCATAAATTGCTTTTATTGTTTCTTTTATTTCCTTCTCTCCAGATAGGAATATAAGGATATCACCTTCTTTTTTTTCTTTAATTATGCCGCTAATTATTTCTTTTATTTTTAATATCATTGACTTTGATGTGTTAAGTAGTGGTGGATTATAGATTATTTGTACAGGATAAGTAATTGTTTCTATATTAAGTATTGGAGCATTATTAAAGTATTTTGAAAATACTTTTGTATTTATTGTGGCAGATGAGATTATGACTTTAAAATCGTTTCTTTTTTTTAAGATATCTTTAATAAGTCCTAGTATGAAATCTATGTTTAAACTTCTCTCATGAGCTTCATCTATTATTATTACGTCATATTCATAAAGTAGAGTGTCTTTTTTGAGTTCTTGTAATAAAACCCCGTCGGTCATTAATTTAATTTTGGTTTTGGGACTTGTAATCTCTTGGAATCTTATTTTGTAACCCACCTCTTCTCCAAGGTTTACTCCAATGTGTTTTGCAATGTATTCTGCTATTGATATCGTAGCTATTCTTCTTGGTTGTGTTACACCAATTTTCCCAAGTTTTGCTAGTCCTGCTTCATATATTATTCTTGGTATTTGTGTGGTTTTTCCACTTCCTGTTGGACTCTCTACGATTAAAACATTATTTGTTCTTAACTTTTTAATTAATTCATCTTTATATTTATAAATGGGAAGACAAAAATCATTCATATCCTACATTAGTCCGCACACATAAGCTGCATCTATTTGATCAAGGTCAATATTAGTAGGCAAATCAACCTTTTTCCTCTTAATTTTAGCATATAATTTATCATTTTGTCTGTAAACATAGATTTTATTTCCAACTTTATTTTTTGATAGTGGTATTGTTTTTACGATAATACCATTTTTTTCTAATTTCGCGTCTAGTAGTTTAATTGATTCTTCTAGTGTTATGTCGTATGCTTTCATATCTTTTTTTAGTGGGCATATTATGCTATTGTTTTCAGTTTTAATATAATCTCCAAAAATTCCTGTTGTAGCAATTATTTTTTCATGAGTTTGTGGATATTCTCCTATTACTTTTGGAAGTGAGAGTAACTTAAGAGCAAGCTCTAAGGTTAGATTTTCATATTCTATGTTTTTTGTTGAAACTTTTTTAGCTTTTATTATTTTAGGTTTTTTGGGCTTACCTGTTTTTGTAAATTCTTGTGGCGCATAAACATCCTCTCCAAGTTGGACAATTCCTCCATATTTTGAATTTTTGTATATTACATTAAGCCCCGTTACAGGATCAACTCCTAATATATTGGGTTGTATTTCTTTTTCTGCTATTATTTTTTTTATTTCATCTTCTTTATATAAGTTTTCTAATGGTGTTGTTACGTTAATTGAGTAATTATTTCCATTAAAAATTAAATAAGGCCCAAACTTGCCAATGTTGATTTTATAATTAAACTTCTCGTCATTATTGTATTCATGGACTATTCTAAATTCTTCAGGGCTAATAATGGGTTCTATTTTATTTACTGCATTCTTAAGGCCTTCTTCTCCATTATAAAATTTATTTAGATATTTTATTTTGTCTAGTGTGCCTATTGCGATTTTGTCTAAGTTTTCTTCCATGTGGGATGTGAATTTTAGTTCAATTAGTACTGGGAAATATTTTTTTAAAAGATTTGTTACAGCAGCTCCTTTTATTGTTGGTATTAGCGTATTATTTTGTTTAAATATATATTCTCTTTCAAAGAGTGTTGAGATAATAGTTGAATAAGTTGAAGGACGTCCTATGCCTTCTTTTTCAAGCTTTTGTACAAGTGATGCTTCTGTATATCTAAGTGGGGGTTTTGTTTCATGTTCTTCTGGTTTTATATCTAGTATGATAAATTTATCACCTTCTTTTATGAGGGAAAAATCCATGATATTGTTTTCATAAGATTCTTTATTATTTTTAAGAAACCCATCAAAAATAAGGTTTGTGAAACTTGCTTTAAAAGTTAAATTTTCATATTTCAATGTTATTTTAATAACTTTTTTTATTGCGTCTTTCATGACGGATTCAATAGTTCTATCCCATATTATTTTATATATTTCTCTGGCAGTTTCGCTTTCTATTTGTATTTGTTCAGGAGGGGTGAACATTTCAGAAGGTCTTATGGATTCATGTGCATCTTGAGCCATTTTTACTTTAACATATACTCTGTCATTTGTTTCTATATATTCTTCACCGTATTTTTGTTTTATAATATTTTTTATTTTTTCTCTTGCGGTTTTTGCAATGTTATAAGAATCTGTTCTCATATAAGTTATGTAACCACGTTCATATAATTTTTGTGCATAATTCATAATTTGTTTGGTTCCTATTTTTAATCGTCTGTTTACTTCTTGTTGAAGGGAAGATGTAATGAATGGTTTAGGAGGAGCTTGTTTTGTTTCTTTTGTTTCAATTGAAATCACCTCGATCTCTTTTGTCTTTTTTAACTCCTTTGTAAGCACATTCATTAATGTTTTGTCTATTGCAATTGTCTTATCAGGATTGTGTAAAACCCCTGTATCGTTTACAAAGTCTTTGCTCTCAGCTACATTTTTATTTTCAATCTTTTCTAATGTTGTTTTAATCTGTATATCATTTTTGTTATGTTTGCATTCAAGTGTAATGGAATAATAATTGGCTTTCTTGAAATTTATTCTTGCCATTTCTTTTTCTATAATTAATTGAAGACCAACGGATTGTACTCTGCCAGCAGAAAGTCCGTAAGCAATTTTTTTCCAAAGTAGAGGAGAGATAGTATATCCATAAAGTCTATCTATTATTCTTCTTGTCTCGCCAGCATTAACGAGATTCATATTAATCTCTCTTGTATTGTTTAGTGAATCGATTATTGCACTTTTTGTAATTTCATGAAATACCATTCTTTTATAATTTTTAATTTGTAATACTTCTTTTAAATGGAAAGCTATTGTTTCGCCTTCTCTATCTTGGTCAGTTGCAAGGTAAATTTCATCTTGCTCTTTTATGAGATTTTTTAGTTTTTCAATTACTGTTTTTTTGTTGCTTGGAATAATGTAGAGTGGTTTAAAGTCATTTTGATAATCTATAGAGAGGTTTGCCCATTCAAATTTTTTATATTCATCAGGTATTTCTTTAGCACTGTTTGGTAAATCTCTTATATGTCCTATGCAAGCTTCTACTGAAAATGAGTTATCAAGATATTTCTTTATTGTTGTTGCTTTTGTTGGTGATTCTACTATTATTAATTTTCTTTGTTGCATAAAACCCTTATCATATATAATATAACATAATGTGTAAATTGTTATAATTTTTCAATAAAAATAGTGCGGTATTTATGAGTACTTATAGGGTTTTACATACATCTGATTGGCATATTGGTAAAAAAATTGGGAATTTTTCTAGAATTAGTGAGCAACAAAGCTTTTTAAGTTTTTTATTGGAATTTATTAAAAATGAAAAGATTGATCTTTTGCTTATTGCTGGTGATGTTTATGATTCAAAGAGACCTGGACTTGAGGAACAAAAATTAATAAATGATTTTTTTTACGAATTGTCTTTTACGTCTTGTAAATGGTGTGTGGTTATTACTGGAAACCATGATAAGAAAGATTATTTTAAGATTAATAAAAAGATACTTTCAAAGTTTAATTTTTTTTTAATTACTGAAGATGAACTTGCCAATCAAGTGGTGTTTTTAGAAGATCGTGGTGATATTAAATTTATTATTGTCTGCGTGCCTTACATTAATGAAAGACTTATTGTGGATCAAGATTGTAAGAATATAGAGCTACATAATGATGTTTTTCTTAAAAACCTTGAAAAAGCTTATAAAGATCAAATATCAAAGATTATTGGAACTCTTGATGAACAGTATCTTAATATTCCTAAAATATTGATTGCACATTCTTTTTTCTCTAGTAGTAGCGTAGTTGGTAATATTGGAAATAGTCCTATTTTGCCTGTTAGTGTTTTTGGCAATAATTTTTCTTATGTTGCGCTTGGACATATTCATAATTTTAAAAAATTAAAAGATAATATAGTTTATTCAGGTTCACCAATTCAATATTCATTTGATGAGGATATTAAGAAATATGTGAATGTATTGTTTTTCAGTAATGGTAAATTAGTTGAGCAAAATAAGATTTTACTTCCTGTGTTTGGTAAATTGCATTTTTTACAAGGTTCTTTTAATGAGATTATGAGTGATTTGCAGAAGATTAAGAATGAAATTTCTTATCTTTGTTACTTAAAAATTGAACTTAATGAGAGAGTGGATGCGGAATTTGAGGAGCAGATTTATGATTTGGCAAAATCAAGTTTAATCAATATATTTGATATTTATCATAATTTAGTAGATTCAGGAGAGGAGTCTTTAAGAGAAGGGAGAAGGTTGCTTAGTAGGGATGAAGTACTAAATAGAGATGAAAAGTATTTTTTTCAAGAAAAATTAAAAAGAGATATTATGAATGGTTTTAGGAGAGGAAATAAATTTAAAGAAGAAGAACTTATTGCTCTTTTTGAAGAAGTATTACTTAAGGGAAGAGCAGGCGAATATGAGAATAAATAAGTTAGTATTTAAAAATATTGCTTCTTATAAAGGCGAATATGAGATAAATTTTGATGTTTCTGTTTTAAAAAGATCTGGAATTTTTTTAATTTCTGGAAATACTGGAGCTGGCAAGAGTACAATTTTGGATTGTATTACTCTTGCTCTTTATGCACGAATTTATAGGCTTGATAAAAATATTGCAGATTCAATTTCTAAGGGTTTTAATAGTGCTTATGTTAAACTTACTTTTACTGTTTCTGAAAAAGTTTATGAGTCATTTATTGAACTTAACATAAGACAAAAGGAAACGCCAAAAAATATGATACTTAGCTGTCTTAGTGATGGGAGTTTGATTGAGAATAAAGATGATGTTTTAGCTTATATAAAAAGTCTTTGTAGGTTGGATTTTGAACAGTTTTGTCAAACTGTTATTTTGCCCCAAGGTAATTTTCAGGAATTTTTAACTTCAAAGCCAAAAAGTAAGACAGCAATAATTGACAATATTTTTAATTTAAAAAAATACGATGATATAGAAATTTTTTTAAAAAGAGAATTAGAACTTACAAAATTCAATAAAGAAAAATTAGAGTTCTTAGATATGGAGGAAAAAAATAGAGTTAGCAGTAATAAAAAAAAATTAAATGAATTGACTGATTTTTTGGGTTTAGTTGATATAGAAGCTTTAAAAAAAAATCTTGACAGTGTTTATAAGTTAATAGGTATTTGTGAAAAAATAATAAAATTCAATCAAAATTATTTAGGTATTCAATATAGGATAGAGAATTTAGAGTTAGAATTATCTTCTAAGGTTAAGAGTAAAGAAAAGTTAAGTCATGAATATCTTTCGCAAGAAAAGATTAAATCAGAATTAGATGAAAAGCTTAAATTTTATAATTCTAATGAATTTTTGGATTTAAAAAATTTTGTTAAAAGGCAGAGCGAGCTGCTAAATGATAAGAATCGGTTTTCGTTGGAATTTTCAAGTATTCAAAAGGATTTAGAAGAATTAAAATATCTGGATTTAGATAATTTTAATTTTGATTATGTAAAAGAATTGTATTATGAGAATGTTCTTTTCTGTGGGATAGATTTTGATGAGAAGACTTATGATAGATTGATTGTAAAAGAGAGGCAATTGGAAGCGCAAAGAAAAAAATTATTACTAGAACAGAAAAGAAAAAATGTCGAAATTAAAAGTATTACTTCACAAGAAACAACATTTAATTTTGATAAATATGTTTATTATGAGGCATTAAAGTTATTAAAGGGCTTTTATGAAGAATTAATATTAAAATATAAAAATGGATTAGAGCTGTTGTTAAAGTCAAATAATAGCGGTTCATCTCAAACTATTGTCATGAATATTAGAATTGGTTTGTATAAAAAATTTTTAGAACATCTTGATAGTAATAAACAGTCTGTTGCAAAAGATATTGATAATCTTAAACATCTTGAAGATGCATATAAGGTATATCAAGGAAAAGAAAAATTAAAAATTAGTAGTTTAAATGAGCTTTTAGCGTTAAACTCAAAGCTTCAAATTTTGCAATCTGAGTTGGATGCTCTTAAGCTGGATATCTTGAATAATAAAGAAAGTAAAATTAAATGGGAGAGTTGCGTATTAAATTTTAAGAAAAATAATGCAGAAATTTTAAAAAGAATCGGCCAGAATTTATTTCATAAATATATAGATTATTCTAATAGAGATAAGATTTTGGTTCTTGAAGGTAAGCTTAAGGAAGTTGCGGATTTAAAAAGAATGCTTAATGATTTGAATTCCAAAATTTCTTTAAAGGAAGTGGAAATTAAAGAAAATTTAGATAAGATAAGAAGTTTATTGTCTGATATTAATTTAAAGGTAAATTTAAATGATTCTGCTTTACTTGAGCGGGAGTTTAAAAAAATTTTAAGGTCTAAAAGGGATATAGAGAATGATCATGCTAAATTGAACTTGTCTCTTGAGAATATAAATAACTCAAAACTTAAGCTTGCAAGTCAAATTGAGTTTATGAAACAAACCATATTAGGTTTTAAAATGGAGCTTAAAGATGAACTGGCTAAGTTCACTTCTAGTTTTTTAGATTTCAAAAGAGCAAGAAAAAATGGGTTTTATGTTAAGGATTCTATTTTTTCACTTGATTCTTTAAAGCCTAGTAAGAATAGTTTAGAGCATTTTTTGAAGTTAAAATCTAATTTTATGTCTCAAATTGAGATTTCCTCCAAGGATATTAGTAAATATGAGGCAAATTTTTCAAGCTTACAGACTCTTAAAGCAGAACTTAGTGCGCAAGAGATTAATTTAGAAAATATTAAGAATGAGTTAATCAGTGTGAATGAGCGTAATGATAAATTAGAAATTTTAAAGAAAGTTGTTACTACTTCTCCTAGTTTAAAGTATTATGTTCAGAGTTTTTTAATTGATGAAATTTTAAGTATATCGAATAAAAAATATTTAAGTATTATTCTTCCTGATTTTGAGCTTGAAATTAATACAGATAGTAAAGATTTTAATTTTTTAGTTAAAAGCAAAAGAGATGGGAATATGACTCGTAGTGTTAAGACCCTATCTGGTGGTGAGAGATTTCTTGTATCTTTATCCCTTTCCCTTGCTCTCTCAGACATGATAAGAGATAGTGAGCTTAAGATAGAAGCATTTTTTCTTGATGAGGGATTTGGAAGTCTTGATGAGGATACTTTAAAAATGGTTATTCCAAAGATTTCTGAGTTGCAACGTGTTGATGGGCGTCAAATCGGTATAATCTCTCATGTTTCTTATTTAAAGGAAGAGATTAAGACGCAGATAGTTGTAAGTAAAATTTCAACAGTTTCTAATATTACTATAGAGAGTTTTTAATTTTTTATTGTATAATTATTTGGATATTTTAGAATATGGAGATTTGTATGGAACGTTATGTTTCAATTGATGTTGGAGGTACTAATACTAAATATTCTCTTGCAGATAGTAGCGGTAATTTCCTTGATAAGCATGAAGTTAAATCAGGGACTACTCCTGATGAGCAAGTTGGTATTTTAGTCGATATAATTAATTCTTACAAAAGGGAAGAAAATATTAAAGGTGTTGCAATTTGCATGCCTGGATTTGTTGATCCTAAGGGAATTGTGATTAGAGTAAATGCTATTAAAGGATTTACGAATTATCCTTTAAAGGAAAAACTTGAGACTTTAACAGGGATTAATGTTGAGATTGAAAATGATGCTAATTGTGTGGCTTTAGCAGAAAAATTTAAAGGTAATGCTATTCATTATAATGATTTTATTGCTTTAACTCTTGGAACAGGAATTGGTGCTGGGATATTTATGAATGGAAAACTTTTAAGGGGCTGTTCTTTTATGTCCGGTGAGATTGGATTTATGATTATTAGAGGACTTAGCAATAATATTCCTTTTAATTGTAGATGGGAATCTATAGCTTCTGTTGCGGCTTTGAGGAAGAGAGTTGCTCAGCGTTTGGAAATGGAGTTTGATAAGGTTTCTGGAGAATATGTTTTTGAGCTTGCCGATAGTGGTAATGTGCACGCTAGGAATGAAATTGAGCATTTTTTTGAGACTTTGTCATTTGGAATTTTTAATTTAACTTTTATTTTAAATCCTGCAAAAATCTTAATTGGAGGCGGCATAAGTTCAAGACCTGATTTAATAAGTAGAATATATGATAAATTGGAGAATTTATGGTCTTTAGAATTGGCTCATATTTATAATAATGACATCAAGAAACTTGTTGAACTTGAGACAACTAAATTTAATAATGATTCTGGAAAACTTGGAGCATTATATCATTATTTTATTGAAAATAATGTGTTATGTAATTTAGGTGTTTAGGTGATAAGAGAAGCATGTGTTTTTAACGTATTAGAGGCTTTAAATGCTTTTAAGCTTGGTGCTAATAGAATTGAGCTTTGTGAAAATACGACTTGTGGGGGAACTACACCTTCTTATGGCTCCATAAAAGTTTTGAAGGAAGCTTTGGATATTCCTATTGTTGTAATGATTAGACCAAGGTGTGGTGGTTTTGTGTATTCTAATTTAGAATTTCAAGTCATGAAGGAAGATATTAAGCTTTGTAAGAGTCTTGGAGTGGAGGGTGTAGTGTTTGGCATTTTAAGGAATGATCATGAAATTGACATAGATAGAACTAAAGAGTTGTTAAGTTTATCTTATCCTTTAAAAGTTACTTTTCATAAAGCAGTTGATGAGACTTCTGATATTAGGGCTTCTGTAGCTAATCTTTTAGATATTGGCGTTAATAGAATATTAACTTCAGGGGGAGGGCTTAAAGCAGAAGATTCGCTTATGATACTTCAAGACTTAATATTAATGGCTGGAGAGAAATTAGAAATTATTGTTGCAGGTAAAGTTAGTAAGGATAATATTGAGGGCATTGATACTATTTTGGGTGCTAAAGCTTATCATGGGAGACTTATTGTTGGTGATTTAAATTTATCTTAGGTTTATTGTTGTGTTAATTTAAGTTCAAGTCAATATTTAATGCAGATGTTTGAGGTTCTTCATCTTTGGCTAAGATTAAACTTGTTATGAATTTTTTAATGCTCATTTTGTTAACATTAAATTTAAGTTCCACGGTATTTTGATCTTGTATTTTAGATTTTATAGGACTTGAAATTATTATTTTTGTTGTGCTTTTTAACAGGATTGGTATTAATTTCCTTGATAAAATAGATAGTATTGCTGGGTTATTAGTGTGTAAGTATGCTTTGAAATTATAATCATTGTCACTTTCACTATTTGCAATAAGTATTCCTTTATTAAAAGGAATCAGATTTGTTTTTATGTTATCTGGTATTAATTTAGTGATATCCTTTATCCAAATAAATATTTCATTTTGATTAAGTGTATCAATATATTTTGTTGTTAGTATGTTTTCGCTTTTATGAGTTATTTCTTTTTGATTTATTAGAAATCCTTTTTTATCTTTAGTGGGAGTTACATATATATTTGAATTTTTTATCTTCCATTTTGGATTTGTAAATATATTGCCATGAGATTCAAAATTTGGGTTGTTGTGTATTCCCCAAAAGATATTTTTGGGAAAATTTCCTGTTATTATTGATGAAAAAGTTTCTGGATTTTTTGTGTAACTTAAATATAGGTTACCAATAGTATTAAGTCCGAGTTTGTATTTTAATTTGAATTCATTGTAGATGAATCTGTTTTTAGATAGATCTATGTAAGCGTATACGTCTGATGATGGGTCTAACAACATAATTGAAGACCTTTTATCTTTAGGTGGAGAGTAAGTTAAAGTTGAACATCCTATAAAAAAAATAGTTATAAAAATGTTGATAATTAATTTGACCATTTTTCAATACCTATTTTTATTAATATTTCATCGTCAAGTTCTACTTTTGTTAGTGCCTTTTCGTTATTAATCTCTATTTTTAGTGTTAAGGTTTCATTTTTAATGTAACTTTCAAATTGACTTATTATTTTTTTAAGTATCTCATTGTTGTCTATGTATAGTATTATTCTGTCACTAACATTGAAGTTATTTTCTTTTCTTAAATTTTGTACTTTTCTTATAAGTTCTCTTGAGAGTCCTTTTAAGTATAATTCTTCTGTTATTAGTGCATCTAATCCAATTGTAACAGAATCTTCATTTATTACTTTTAAATTTTCTTTCTCGTGTCTTTCTAAGATTATATCTTTGAGTGTTATATCATATGTATTGTCTTTGATTTTAATTGTATGTTTATTACCATTTATTATTTTTAATATATCTTCGTTGTTCAGTTTCATGATTTCTAATGCTACTGCTTTCATATTTGTGCCGAGCTTACTTCCAAGTTCTCTAAAGTTTGCTTTTGCTTTGTAAGTTACAAGTTCTTCTTCATTGGATTTTATTTTTATTTCTTCTGAATTAATTTCCTCGAGTATTATTTCTTTCATTTCACTTAGTATTTGTTGTTCTTTTTGATCTTTGGTTACAATATAGATTGTGCTGATGGGTTTTCGTATTTTGATGTTATGTGATGCTCTTAGTGCTCTTGCAATTGAAACCACTTTTCTTATAAAGTTCATCTTCTCTTCAAGATCTATGTTAATAAGTTCTTTGATCTCTTGTGGATATTCGTTTAGATGGATTGATTCTTTTTCATCTTTTGTTTTCAGATTTTGATAAATTTCTTCTGTTAAGAATGGAATAAATGGTGCAAGCATCAACATTAAGTTCTTTAGTGCATAGTATAGCGTTTCATAGGCATCAATCTTATCATTATCATTCTCAGATTTCCAGAACCTTCTTCTTGATCTTCTGATGTACCAATTATTTAGCTTATCTATAAATGCAAGAAGTTCTTCTATTGATTTTGTTAAATTATATTTATCTATTTCTTCATTTAATGTTTTTTTCAGACTTTCAATTTCGCTAATTATCCATTTATCAAGGATATTAGTTTTGTATAGAACTATGTTACTGTTAGGTTCAAATTTATCAATTATTGCGTAGGTTATGAAAAATGAATAAGCATTCCAGATAGGGATTATAATATTCTTTAAAACATCTTTAACCCCATCATCGCTGTATTTTAAGTCATCAGCTCTTACTACGGGACTCATTACTAGATAGAGTCTTAAAGCATCAGCCCCAAATGTGTTTATTACTTCCATTGGATCTGTATAATTTCTAAGTGATTTTGACATTTTTCTTCCATCACTAGATAGTACTAGTCCATTAACTATTACATTTTTAAATGCTGTCTGTTCGAAAAGAGCAGTGCCTAGGATTGTTAATGTATAAAACCATCCTCTTGTTTGATCTAAACCCTCTGCAATAAAATCAGCAGGGAAAATATCATGGAATTTATCTTTATCTTTAAATGGATAATGCTTACTTGCGTAAGGCATAGAACCAGATTCAAACCAGCAGTCTAGAACCTCACTTGTGCGAACATATGTACCGCCGTATTGACTGGGCCAAGTGATTTTATCAATTTTATCTTTATGTAAGTCATTCACCTTTTGTCCTGAGAGTCTTTCAAGTTCTTCTTTAGAGCCTATACATATTTTGTTTCCTGTTTTTGAACATATCCATACTGGTATTGGATTCCCCCAAAATCTGTTTCTACTTATTGCCCAATCTCGTGCATTTTCTAACCATTTACCAAATCGTCCTTTTTTTAGGTGTGAAGGTATCCAGTTTATTTGCTCATTTGATTTTATGAGTTTTTCTTTTATTGCTTCAATATTTACAAACCATGAGCTTATGGGTCTGTAAATTAGAGGTGAATTTGTTCTGTAGCAAAATGGATATCTGTGTAAAAAGTTTTCCCGTTTGAATAAAAGATTCATTGATTTTAATTTTTCTATTATTTTATTATCTGCATCTTTAACAAATAGTCCTTCAAAATCTTTTACTTCGTTTGTAAATCTGCATTCGGCATCTATAGGTGTTATCATATCAGTTTTTGTATTTTTTTTGAGTATGTTATAGTCTTCTTCTCCAAAGGGTGCGATATGTACTATTCCTGTTCCATCATCAGTTGTGACATATTCTGCTGTATGAATCCTGAAAGCCCCTTTATTCCGTTGACTTAAAAAATAGTCAAATACGGGTTCATATTCTATTCCTTTAATATGCTCACCTTTAAATTGTTCTATTACTGTATATGTTTTGTCATCTTTATAATAGTGATTTAATCTTTTTGTGCCTATTATGAATGTTTCGTTTTTTTCTTTATCGAATATTTTAGAGTAATCTATGTCTCTACCAACAGCAATTCCAAGATTTGTAGGTAATGTCCAAGGAGTTGTCGTCCATGCGAGCAAGTATTCATTTTTATCTTTGATTTTAAATTTTATAGTTAGTGATGGGTCATGAACTTCTTTATACTCGCCAAGATTAACCTCAAAGTTTGAAAGAGGAGTTGCAAGTTTCGGAGAATATGGTAATACATAGTAACTTTCATAAATTAAACCCTTATTGTAAAGTGTTTGAAATACCCACCATACAGATTCCATGAAGGTTGTATCCATTGTTTTGTAATTATGTTCAAAATCTACCCATCTACCTAATCTTGAAATTGTTTTTTGCCATTCTTTTGTGTATCTAAGAACTATATTTTTGCATTCCTCATTAAATTTATCAACCCCATATTTTTCTATTTCGTATCTTCCAGAGATTTGTAAAGATTTCTCTACTTCATACTCTACGGGTAAACCATGAGTATCCCATCCAAAATATCTCTTAACATGTTTTCCTTTCATTGTTTTATATCTTGGGATTATATCTTTAATTGTATTTGGAACAAAATGCCCAAAATGTGGAAGTCCTGTTGCAAATGGTGGACCATCATAAAATGTAAATTCTTCACAACCTTCTCTTTGTTGCATTGATTTTTCGAAGATTTTATTATCATTCCAAAATTTTAATACTTTTTCTTCTATCTTCGGAAAGTTTACTTTGCTTTCTACTTTCTTGAACATAAGATTTCCTTTTGTTTGATTTTTATATTATTTTGGTCTAAATATATTTTTATTAGATTAATATTGGGATTTTTAAATATTTGATTGATAATTTTTTCTTCTATTTGTTCTTTTATTGCATTTAAAACACTTCTTGCACCAGAATTTTTATCATAATATTTTTCAATTATATGGTTCTGGAGAGCTTCATCAATTTCTATTTTAATGTTTTTGAGGCTAAATTTTTTAGTGAGTTCTTTGCAATAGTTACTATAAATTAGGATAAGATCTTCTTCTTTTAAGACATTAAGGATTATTTTTTTTTGTATTTTATCTAGTAGTGATGATTTGAATCTTGTTTTAAGCTCATTGTTGATTTCGCTTTTGATATTTATATTATTGTCTGTCTTGTTAAATCCAATGCTTCCTTTTCCAAGTAGTGTTTTAGCGCCAATAGATGTACTTAAAACAATAATGGCATTTTTAAAAGATATTTTATCTTCTTTACTACTAATTAACTCCCCATTTTCAAGTATTTGTTCTATTATAGTAAGTACGCAATTATGCGCATGTTCGATATTTTCAAGTATAATAAAGGCCCTAGGATTATGTTTTAATCTGTTTATTAAAATACCACCATCAGCATAGCCTGCATATCCTGGATTTGTTCCTATTAGCTTTGATATGGAAGTTTCTTCTCTATAGTCTGACATGTCTAGCTTTAATATTGAGTTTTGATCTTCAATAATGATGTTTGATATTGTTTTTGCTATCATTGTCTTTCCACATCCGCTTGAACCTATGAGTAATATTGATGTTAAAGGTTGCATATTGTTATTGATGCCAAGTTTTGTTTTGACCATTTCTATAATTATTTCATTTATAGCACATTCTTGCCCAATTATTTTTTCTTTTATGTGTATTGCTTCTGCTTTAAGAGTGTCAATTTCTTCTGTGATGTTAGATTTTATCTTAATATTTAATAGTTCATCTGTTGCGCTTTTAATATCCTCTACATTAATTATCTTTTTATCAATTTCCTTTTGTTTTTTCTGTGCCCCGGCAATGTCAATTAGATCAATTGCTTTATCGGGAAATCTTTTGTTAATTAGATATTGTGATGATAGCTTGATGACATTTTCTATGGCTTCCTTTTCATAAGTGACACCGTGATAGTCTTCAAAGTTTTTTATTATGTTGTTGATTATGTTAAGGGTTTCTTGTTCATCGGGTTCTTTGATTGATATTGTTTGAAATCTTCTAGTAAACGCTTTGTCTTGAGAAATATGTTTTCTATATTCATCATAAGTTGTTGCGCCTATGATTTGTATTGCAGAGCGGGATAAAACAGGTTTTAAAATATTTGCTGCATCAATAGAACCTTCAGAGTTTCCAGCCCCTATTAGAGTATGTATTTCATCAATAAATATTATTATGTCTTTATTGTTTTTGATGGATTTAATTATGTTATTTAATCTTTCTTCGAATTCACCTCTATATTTTGTTCCTGAGACTAGGTCAGAAGTGTCAATTTGTAGTATTACTTTATTTTGTAATTGGCTTTTTATTTCTTTATTCGCAATTTTGATGGCAAGTCCTTCAACAATTGCCGTTTTACCAACTCCAGGTTCTCCTATTAGGATTGTGCTATTTTTATTTCGTCGTTCAAGTATGTTTATTAATGCTTGGATTTCTTTCTCACGACCGACTAGAGGATCAAGTTTTTTTTCCTTTGCAAGTGTTGTTAAGTTTTTAACATATCTGTCAATTTCAAAGTAGTCATTTGTAAGTCTTATTTCATCTTCGAATTCTTTATATGTTTCAATTAACCTTATCTTGTCTATGCTTGTTATCATATTCTCTTCATTAAAGTTGAAGCTTAATTTATTGAGTTTATATTTCTTTAAAAGTTTTTTCGTTTTTAGAATTTGATAAAAAATCTCTTTTATTCCTATTGAAGATTTAGACTTAAATTCTTTTTTGGTTTGTTCAATAAGAATGAAAATTTCTCTGTTTATCTTTGGAATTATAATTTCCTCAGCACCGATTAAAACTTTTTCTAACTTTTCTATTTCACATAATGTATCTTGTTTGATATTTTTTAAAGTTTTTGTATCTATATTTTTTATTTCAGATTTCTTAGGGCAGACTAGTATAGACATTAATAGATGCCACATTGAAACTTCTCTATTTTTATTTTTTCTAGCAACTTCTCTCGCGGATACTTCGACTAGGTTTATTAAGTTTTCTGCTATATTAATACTTTTCTATCTCCATCTTTATATTATTCATTATATCAAAAATATTATTTTTTTTTTCGTATCTTGAATATATGGATACATAAAATTTAATTTTTGACTCTGTTCCAGATGGTCTAATGGTTATTTCTATTCCGTTTTCTAATAAAAATTTTATTGCATTTGTAGTATGTTTGTATTCCTTTATTTTATGTACATTTCCATTTATATCGGTTTCTTTTAATGTTTTGTAGTCTAACTTTTTGATTATATTAATTCCTGCAAATTTTTTCTTAACTTCATTTCTAAATTTTGATATTAAGTCTTCTTTTAAAAAGTCACCATTACTTTCTTGAAAACTTTTATTAATTATAAAGTCTTCGTAATATCCAAGTTCTTTGTACATTTCTTGAAGATATGTTCCTATTGTTATTTGGTTCTTTTTTAGTGTAAACATTAAGTCGCAAAATCCTTTAATGGCTGAAAATGCATCTTTATCTCTAGTTCCAGTTCCGATTAGGTATCCATGACTTTCTTCACATCCAAAAATAAATTTTTTGTTTGGTTCTTTTGTTTTCATCTCATCTATTAAGTGTCCTATCCATTTAAATCCCGTATATGTTCTAAATAATGTTGAGTTATATTTTTGTGATATCTTATCTAACATTGGCGTTGTAACGAAAGAAGCTATTGTAAATACATTGTTGGGATTTTCTTCTATAGATAATAAGTAATGCATTAAAATGCATGCAATTTGGTTACCATTTAGAATTTTCCATTCTTTACCTTCATTGAAAGCTATGCCCATTCTATCAGCATCTGGGTCGGTTGCAAATGCAATATCACAATTTTTTCTTTTTGCAAGTTCTATTACTCTGGACATGGCTACATGTTCTTCGGGATTAGGATAGTTAACTGTAGGAAATTCTGGATCAGGGTTTATTTGACTTGGTTCAGTTAGAAGTTCTACTTGACTGCCTTTAAATAAATTCTTTATCATTGTTCCGCCTGTCCCATGCAAAGGAGTATATGCTACTCTTAAGTTTATGTTTTTGCTTTTTTTGTTAAAATTAGGGAATTCTTCATTTACTTTTTCTATGTACATCATATCAAGCTCATCATTAATTTCAGTTATTGCTTGCGTATTTATGCCTTCTTCCTTTGTAAGTGTATTTTTAATTTTAGATACTTTTTTAATTTCCGATATTATTCGTGTGTCATGAGGGGGTATTACCTGAGCTCCCCCTTTCCAATACACTTTATATCCATTGTATTCTTTTGCATTATGACTTGCTGTTATCATTATTCCAAGATCGCAATCTAATTTTCTAACTGTATATGATAATTGGGGTGTTGACCTTAGATATTTGTATATGTAAACTTTAAGGCCATTTGATGCAAAAATTTCAGCAGCGTTATATGCAAATTCTTTTGAGAAGTATCTTGAATCATAACTTATTGCAACTTTAGGATTTTGTGTTATTTCAAGGATATAATTAGCAATTCCTTGACTTGCTTTTGCAATATTATAGGTGTTGATATAATATGTTCCAGCTCCAATAATGCCTCTCATTCCAGCAGTTCCAAATTCTAGCTCTTTATAAAATCTATTGTATATTTCTCCCTCATTATTTTCATTGAGTAATCTTATTGCTTCATCTTTAAAGTATTTGTTTTTTTCAAGTTGAATATATTTTTCTAATTTTTTTTTAAGTTTGTTATTTTCCATGCTATTTTCCTTTATTTTCTTATTCAAGAATTTATAATTAAATTATAAAATAATGATATATGAGTATAATATATAAGTATAGAATATATGGAATTAGTTGTTATCTTTTGATCTATAATCTTTTTATTTGAGGTTTTCATGCGATTTTGTTTAAAGTCTGATTATTCTCCTGCTGGTGATCAACCAAAAGCAATAAGAGAAATTAAGGAATCTATTCTACTTGATAATAAATATCAGACTTTAAAGGGTGTTACAGGTAGTGGTAAAACTTTTACAATAGCTAATATTATTAGAGATTTAGAGCGACCTTCTTTGATAATTAGTCATAATAAAACTTTGGCCGCACAACTTTATAGGGAATTTAAGGACTTTTTTCCAGATAATGCAGTTGAGTATTTCGTTTCTTATTATGATTATTATCAGCCTGAATCTTATGTCCCATCAAAAGATTTATATATAGAAAAGGAAGCCACTATTAATGAGGATATTGAAATAAAGAGGATAAGGACAGTTACATCTCTTTCTAGAAGACGAGATGTTATTGTTGTTGCTACAGTTTCTTCAATTTATGCACTAGGTTCCCCAGAATTTTTTAAGAGTGCTGCTTATGCTTTTTTTGTAGGGCAAAAGATTTCTATTAAGGAGATAGCAGATATTTTTGTTAAGCTTCAGTATGAGAGAACTCTTATGAATCTTGAACATGATAAGTTTTCTATTAAAGGTGATCTCATTGAGATATGGCCTAGTAATGAGCATGGTGATTTTGCATATAGAATTTATTTGGATTTTGATAATATTATTAGGATAAACAGAATTAGTCCACTTACAAAAAAGATTTTAGGAATTACTGATGAATTTACTCTTTTTGCTAAGTCTTATTTTGTTATTCCTTATGAAAACATATTGAATGCTCTTCCTAAAATACAGGCGGATTTAGAAATGCAATATCTTTATTTTAAGGAAAGTGGTAAGCTTGTTGAGGCTGAGAGACTTAGGCAAAGAGTGGAATATGATATTGAAATGTTAAGAGAAACTGGGTCTTGTCAGGGTATAGAGAATTATTCTAAATACTTTGGTGATAGTGAAATGAATAGACCCTATTGTCTTTTTGATTTTTTTCCTAAGGATTATTTGCTCTTTATTGATGAATCTCATGTTACTTTGCCTCAGTTTAGAGGAATGTATAATGGCGATTATTCAAGAAAATTAAATCTTGTAAATTTTGGATTTAGACTTCCATCAGCACTTGAGAATAGACCCCTTAAATATCATGAGTTTGAAGCTTTAATGAATCAGGCTGTTTTTGTTTCAGCAACTCCTGGTCTTGAAGAGCGTGAAAAGAGCAGTGTTATTGTTGAGCAGATAATACGTCCAACAGGTCTTGTTGATCCAGAAATTATTGTTAGAGTTTCAGACGGGCAGATGGAAGATCTTTATAATGAAGTTCAAAAAAGAATAGCTTTAAATGAAAAGGTTTTAATTACAACTCTGACTAAAAAAATGGCTGAGGATTTAACAGATTATTTACTTACTCTTGATATAAAGGCTAGATATTTGCATGCAGAGTTTAATGCTATTGAGAGAGTAGATATTATTACATCTCTTAGAAGATCAGAAATCGATGTTATTGTGGGAATTAATTTGTTAAGGGAAGGTTTAGATATCCCTGAGGTTTCTCTTGTTATTATACTAGATGCTGACAAGGTAGGATTTTTAAGATCGACCGCTTCGCTGATTCAAATGATTGGTAGAGCTGCTAGAAACTCAAATGGGTGTGTTATAATGTACTATGATCAAGTAAGTTCTGCAATGCAAGAAGCTATTGAGGAAACCAATAGAAGACGGGATATTCAGATTGAATACAATAAAAAAAATAATATTGTTCCAAAAACTATTATTAAAAAAGTACAAAATATTTTAGAAAAAGAATTAAAAAATGAAACTGTTGATTATAACATTAAAAGAATTATTTCCGATGACAAATTATCTAAAAAGGATCTTATCATTAAGCTTAAGTTTAAACTTGAAGAAGCAGTTAGTGATGAGAGATTTGAGGATGCTATCTTTTTACGAGATAAAATAAAAGAACTTGTAAAGGGATGATATTTTTTTGAAAGGAGTTTATATTTTTGAAGGAAAAAATTACTGTCAGGGGTGCCAAGGAGCATAATTTAAAAAATATTAATGTTGATATTCCAAGAAATAGTTTGGTAGTGATATCTGGGAAGAGTGGTTCTGGTAAGTCGTCTTTGGCTTTTGATACAATTTTTGCAGAAGGTCAGAGAAGATATATGGAATCTGTGTCGTCTTATGCAAGACAATTTTTGGGAATAATGAAGAAACCCAACGTTGAATATATAGGAGGACTCTCTCCTGCTATTTCAATTGAACAGAGGACAATAAGCAGTAATCCAAGGTCAACTGTTGGTACAATTACTGAAATTTATGATTATTATAGATTGTTATTTGCAAAAATTGGTAAGCCATATTGTCCAAAAGATGGAAGTTTGATTGAGGAGCAATCTTTAGATAATATGATTAATACTGTTTTAAGCTATGCTGAGGGATCTAAGGTTGTATTATTTGCTCCTATTGTTAGGGGTGCTAAGGGTACTCATAAAAAAGAGCTTGAAAGGATATTAAATCAAGGGTTTAATAGAGTAAGAGTGGACTTTCAAGATTATTTGATAGAAGATGCTGTTAATTTGAGTTTAGATAAAAATAAGAAACATAATATTGAAATTATAGTAGACCGAATAAAATTGAGTAGTGATGTAAGAATTAGGCTTTCAGAATCTATTGAGACTGCTTTATCGGTTTCTAATGGGTATTTACGTGTGGAGATTGAAAATGATTTTGAAAAAATAGATAAAATCTTTACAGAGCATAATAGTTGTCCTTTGTGTGGGTTTTCTCTTCCTGCAATAGAACCGAGGCTTTTTTCATTTAATAGTCCATTTGGAGCTTGTAATGAATGTTCTGGCCTTGGTGTTACACTTGACTTTGATTTTGAAAAAATTTGTCCTAATTTGAAGCTTTCTTTTAATGATGATGCATTTATTACCTTTAAACCCAGTTCATCTTGGGCTTTAGCTATTTTTAAGGGACTTGCTAAGCATTATGGTTTCAGTTTAGATACTCCTATAGAAGATATTCCTGAAGATATTCTTAGAAAGATTTTATATGGCGCTAATGAAAAGATAGATTTTATCTATAAGCCTAAGGAAATGGGTAGTAAAGATATAGATGGTGGTTTTTATTATGCTAAAGAATTTGAGGGCCTTATTCCTCTTTTAAAGAGGCGTTATCTTGCAACTGAATCTGAGAGTGCTAGATTCTTTTATGAGGGTTTAATGTCTCGAAGAATTTGTAATTCTTGCAAAGGTAAGCGGTTAAGCCTTGGAGCTTTATCTGTTAAATTGGGCGGCAAAGATATTCAAGAACTTAGTAATCTTTCTGTTATAGATTCTTATTCGTTTTTTGAGAAGATTGAACTTGATGAGCTTAGGACAAAAATTTCTAAAGAAATTTTAAAAGAAATTAAGAGCAGGCTGAAATTTTTAATTGATGTTGGACTTTCTTATTTATATTTAGATAGAATGTCTGGAACCCTTTCAGGAGGAGAGGCTCAACGAATTAGACTTGCTACTCAAATAGGTTCAGCTCTTGCTGGGGTTCTTTATGTACTTGATGAGCCTAGTATTGGATTGCACCAAAGAGATAATGAGAAATTAATAAGTACACTTGTTAATTTGAAAGAACTTGGCAATACGGTAATTGTTGTGGAGCATGATGAGCAAACTTTACGCACCGCTGACTATATTATCGATGTTGGGCCTGGAGCTGGGATTTATGGTGGAGAGATAGTTGCTAAGGGAACCTTATCTGATATTTTAAGTAATGAGAATAGTTTGACTGGTAAGTATTTAAGCGGTCAACTTAAAATAGAAGTTCCAAAAACAAGACGTAAGGCAGGAAAAGCTGAAATTGTACTCTTGAATGCTAATAAAAATAATTTAAAGAATATTAATGTGCGCATTCCTTTGGGAGTTTTTACTGTAATAACGGGAGTTTCTGGTAGTGGAAAGAGTACCCTTCTTAATGAGGTATTATATCCTGCTCTTGATAGTAGGTTAAAATCCAATACAAGTTATTTTGATGGCTTTGAGGATATCATTGGGTATGATCAAATTGATAAGGTTATTCAGATAAACCAAAAACCAATAGGCAAGACCCCAAGATCAAATCCTGCAACTTATGTTGGATTTTTTACAGAGATTAGAGAACTATTTGCAAAGCTTCCAGAGTCTAGAGCAAGGGGATTTAAGGCCGGTAGATTTTCTTTTAATGTTAAGGGTGGGCGTTGTGAAAAGTGTCAGGGTGATGGGTATTTAAATATTCAGATGCATTTTTTGCCCGATGTTTTTGTTCCTTGTGATTTGTGTAAGGGTAAAAAATTTAATGAAGAAACCTTGGAGATTAGGTATAAGGGGAAAAATATTTATGATGTTTTGGAAATGAGTGTTATTGAAGCTAAAGATTTTTTTGAAAATATTCCAAGAGTTAATCATTATTTAAACATTTTAAAAGAAGTGGGACTTGAATATATTAAATTAGGTCAAGCATCGACAACCCTTTCAGGAGGAGAGGCTCAGCGGATCAAATTGGCTTTTGAGCTTGGTAAGAGGAGTACAGGAAAGACTTTTTATATTATTGATGAACCAACAACAGGTTTGCATTTTGATGATATAAGAAAATTGTTAGAGGTATTGCAATTGCTTGTTCAAAATGGAAATACCGTAGTTCTTATAGAACATAATTTAGATGTGATTAAACAGGCGGATTATATAATAGACTTAGGTCCTGAGGGTGGAGTATCTGGAGGAAATATTGTTGTATCTGGAACTCCTGAAGAGGTTTCAAAATGCAAGAGTTCCTATACGGGAATGTTTTTAAAAACTCTTTTGTAATATTATTTTTAGTAAGTATTTTTAATTACTTGATTTTATTTGCCCAAGATGTTAATGATAAGAAAAATCTTGACGCTAAGAAAACTTTAACTTTAATGCAAAAAGCTAATTTAAAAGAACTTGAGCTTTCTAGTGATGAAGATTTGCAAAAATGGGCGCTAAAAGAAGGTATTCAAGAGAAAGATGTCTCTAGGATAAAGGCATTACTTTTGGAAAAATTTGGTATATCTCCTGATCTTTTTTCAAAAGATGTCAAAGATGTAGGCAGATATAAAATAATTATTGAGAGTACGGATAATCTTGAAAATTTTACTTATGAGATTACTGGGGATGAAACTATCATATTTAAAGGTAGGGTTAGTCTTGTTATTGAAGATATTAAAGATAATAAAAAGCATAACATTAAGGGTGATAAAATTATTTTTAATAAAAAGACTAAGAAGCTTTTTTCTAGTGGGAATGTCGATTATAAGTTTGATTTAAGTGCCAGTGAAAAGTTATATTTTTATGGCAGTGAATTATTTATTGATTTCGATTCTCAGAATTTTATTCTCAAAAATGGAATTGTTCAAAAGAAAATGCATAGAAATTTAGTTGATCATATTGTTTCATTTGGGGGAAAAGTTTTAAGAAGATTGGATAATGATGCAAATATATTAGAAAAAGCTTTTATTACAAGTAGTAAAATTCCAGAACCTTATTATTCTATTAGAGCTTCTAAGATATGGATTTTGCCATCTGGGGATTTTGGTATTCTAAATGCTGTGTTTTATATAGGAAGAGTTCCTATATTTTATATTCCATTCTTTTTTAAACCAGGTGATAGTTTATTTTTTAATCCGTCTTTGGGATATTCTTCAAGGAAAGGTCTTACTCTTTTTAATACTGTTTATTTACTTGGAAAAAAGTCTGTTGATATTGATAAGGTTTCTTTTTTAGATTTTGACTTTCATTCAATATATAATGCGGATAAGAAATCTTATATTAGAAATGGTTATTTAACTTATTTCTTTGCAGAAGATGTTGTCTCTAGGGTTAATAAAGACTATGTTAAATTGATCTTTGATATTTATTCTAATTTGGGATTTTATTCAGGCATTGATTTTGATGTAGGTAGTACTTTAGATTTTTTTAAAACTTTTAAAGGTAGTTTTGGCATAGGTTTGACAAGGACTTTATATAAACATCTCTCTGGTGTCTACCGCCCTTTTAAGAATAATAGTATCAATTACTCTCTTTTTAGTTTTGATAATATAAATAAGGGTGACATATTTGGATTTGAGGTTCCCTTTAGATATTTGTTTACATACAAGTCTGAATTTTCAATCAGTGATGCACTTTTTTCAGTGGTTTTTGAGCATTATTCAGATCCGTATGTGATTATTGACTTTAAAGATAGATTAGAGAGTGCTACATTTTTTTCCGTTTTGAGTCCCCAAAAGGAGTTATCAGAAACAGAAAAGATGATAAAGACATTTGATTGGAATTTATCTTCTTTTTATAATCGGACTTTTGATAATAATTTTCTTGTTGATTATAGATTAAATAATCTTGGATTTACTTTTAAATTGGCAAATTATGATAATATTTTTGGTAAAACTCCCAAAAGTATTCAGGATCCAACTAGGAAATGGTTTTATTTGGAGAGAATTTACCTGCCTTATATCGATTTAAATTTTAAAAGAGATCTTTATAATAACAGTTGGACTTCGTTTTCTGATTCTAAGGATAAAGAAATAATTATGGTGCCTAAGATCAAAAATGTTGAGGATGATGTTGAGGATGGCAAAGGCAAAAGTAATACCAAAAAACTTGAAGAACAAAAAGATTTGACTAAAGATTTATATTTATCCCCTAAGCCAATTGTCTTTAATGATCTTAATAGGCCAGATTCTTTTTATGTAAGATTTGGCATTAATCCTTATTTTAAAAATAGTATATTTTTTGATGATTTTAAATTTAAGTCTCCTCAAGAGTTTAAATATGATGTCAAGACTTATTTGTTTGATATTAAAAATAAAATGAATTTAAACTTGCATGCTGATTTTTATAATCGACTTATTACTTTTGAAGATGTTTTGTATCTTAATACTGTTGAATATAATCCTTTAGACAAAGATTATAATCTAGTCGATAAAGACAAGAAGAGCGAGTATTCAGTTATTAATAAAATTAATTTAGATTTGTTGCCTTTCATGATGTATCCTGCTTTTTCTCGGAGTAGTATTAAGTTTGAGAATAAAATTACTCTTTATTCATTTGACAAAAAGTATGATAGAGATTCTAAAATGTTAAATGGCAAGAGTAATACCGTTTTTTGGAAAAGTCCTGAAACTTTTTATCAAGAAGTTAATTTCGGCTTGATTTATGACTATAGATTTTTTACTACTAGTCTTTCAAGTATACTGAGGAGTACTTTTGAGAGTATATATGCTTCTTCTGAGCTTAAGTTTGCAGTGGAATTTCCTTATTTATTACAAGAAGTAGGTGTTGGAATTAAATATGATAAAAAATTTAAGGAAGAAGAGCAGAAGTCTTTTTTTAAAAAGACAGCTATTAATTTAGAACCTTTAAAACCTATGTCTCCTTATAAAAATCTGGAGATGAATCCTGCTTTGTATTATAAGATAGAGCCTAGATATTTAGATTATTTAAAATTTGTCTTTCTAGCAGCTTATGACCCTTTAATTAATAGGGTGTCTGAACTTTCGTTTAAGGTTAATGCTTATGACTTTAAATTTGAATTTGCGATGAAAAATGATTTTGAGTATAACTATGATAAGCTGATTGGCGATTTTGCGAAGGTAGGATCTACAACTAAGCTTATTCCGTATTCTTTAAGTGCTCAGTATAAAAAAGATTTATATGAATTTAAATTTTCTGATGAAAAATTTTCAATTGGACTAGGAATGGATTCTGGGTGGAGAATGAATTTACAAAAATTTGTCGATAATGAACTTTGGGCTGAATTTACTTTTAAAGTTAGATATACTAAATTTTTTGAATTGAACTTTTCAACTCGTTCTATTAATACAAAAACTTTTAGATACTTTGGAGGATACATGGAGCAGCTTGATCTTGAAACGGTTAATTTTTTCGCGGATCTGTTTAAATCATTTAATTTCTTTAATATTCAGGATAGAAAGGACTCATTATTTAAAATTAAGAAAATTAGTACGAGCTTTAAATTTAATTTTTATGATTGGAAATTTGTCGGAGAGTATAGTTTAAGTCCAGATATTTTAAAGGATAATAGTGGTAGGTATTCTTCTATTTGGAGAAATAATTTTTCAATTTTTATTTCTTGGAATTTCTTCGAACCTATTAAGTCATCATTTGAAAGTAATGCAAGTACTAAGTATGAACTTTTAGTTAACCGTAAATCTGAGAAATAATAAAAAATTTTCTAGATTTAATGGTACTGGCTAAATGTATATTAGAAGAAGTTATCTTGATGGATTTAAACTTTGTTACATTTTTGGGATTCTTGATATCAAGATGTCAATGTGTTGTCAGTTTATTTTGATGATTTCGTTACTGATATTTGTGTATTTAATACAAATGTATTCGTCTGTTGCCTTAATATTGTCTACAATGTATTGAGCATGGAATTTTATTATCTTAAAGCTTATTTTGTATTCATTTGTAAGATTTTGTAGTACAAAAGCCTATGGCTATTTATGCATAATATGTTTTGTTTTAAAGAAGTGTCATTTCACCTTTTATGGAAGCCAAGATCAGCAATATTATTGTCTCCTGATATCAATGATATTTGTCCTCCTTTTTCTTCAAAAACATGTCTTAATTTGGTCACATCTTGAATTAATTTAATAGTATTTTTGTTTAATTTTTTATTGTAAAATCCTTTGGACCAATAATCAATTACGAGTTTGCTATCTCCAAATATGCTTTTTGTGTCTTCTTGTAATGCTATTTTGAGTGCAATATATAATCCCAAAAGTTCGCCATAATTGTTGCTAATTCCGTCAAAGTCTTTGACATAATAATTATTGTAATCATTAATTAGACTTTGGTCTATTATCTTGTTTAGTATAGATATTCCCTTTTCATTAACAACTCTAATTTCTACTCCTTTGCCCCTTCCAGTTCCAGAGTCGAAGTATATTCCCGTTGGGTAGATATCCGCCTTTCCATTTCTTGAGAGCCAATTTTTTGCTTCTTCTCTTGTTTTAAAGCTTTTTATTTTATTGTTTTGTCCTATGATTTTATTTTTGCATTCTTCCCAAGATGTAAAGATAAATTTTTCATTTTTATTGTTTAGTATGCATGCATAGTATTTTTTCATGTTGAATTAACTCCCTAAGCACCACGCATTAATTATATTGCAAGGTCTGCCAAATCTTTTTTCGTTTGAGCTTTTTATTTCTATTGAATCTTTTATTTCTCTATTATACCCGATAAATTTTTCTCTAAGAGTTGGTTTAATAACTCTTTTTGGTAACATGCTGGGAAATATTCCTGATATTGTATATGACATATAAAAATCGTAAGCAGCTGCGTTTATCTCTCCAGGAGTCACTACGCCAGATACTTCATAGTTTCTTGAGACATCAAGACCAGCTATTCTGTATGCCCGATCAACTACTAATGAACAGTAAGTTTTATGGTGAATCTCTTCAAGATTAATTGAATCACTCCACATGTTAGATGATAACAGAGGCACTATATACCCGAAATTATTGTCAACATATCTGTTTCTGGCAAAATTTATTGCTTTTTGAATGGTTCTTTTATCTGTTATGGGTGAGAATATTTTTAGTATTCTTGATTGTACATAAGTTGTGAGTTTTTCATAGCCTGAGCCTTGAACAGATGCTGTGTCAAATTTGATTTGATTACTTGTGATGACTGATTTTATATCGAAGCTGTCTTCTCCTTTAAATACAATTTTTTTTGTATTGTCATATTTTTCAGCATCAAATATTCCTGTGTGTTGCCAAAAATAGAAAAAGTCAATCCAATCTATTTTTGGTTTTATTAATAGTATGTCTCCATGTGATAAGATGGATCTTAGTTTTTGCGGTGTTATTTCTATTCCTGTTTCTGGATCTATGATATTGGGAATTAAGCTGTAGTTATTTTTTGAATAATATAAATCATTGTATTCATCAGCAATTGTTTGTTTTTGTAGTATTTCTGTTATTTTGTTATTTTCAATTTGTAGATGAAGCATGAATTTTTTGAAGTATTGTTTATTTTTAATTTTTAATAATTGATTTGCTATTATGTGAGGAGATATGTATTCTATTCCGTTTATTATATCTTTATTGATAGCATGATTGGTTATGCTTTCTTGGGGGAAAAAAGAATTAGTGTTTTCAAAAGGTATATATCCCATATTTTTTTCATAAAATATTTGTTCTAATGATGCTAAGATTTCTTTTTCTAAATGCATTTGTGATTCTGATAACTCTGTAAAACTTTTATTAACCGAATTTGGTTGAATTTTATCAGATTTTTTTCTAAAACTTGTATCAACTTTAATGATTAAATATCCATTTACATTGCTTTGTTCAAGAAATTTGTGCCATTCTTGTAAATCGTTTAGATGATTTTGATAAGCTAATAGATAGTTTTTTATTTCTTCTATTTTTTGAGGGCTTATTTTTAAATCTATTGCTAGTGTTTTTAATAAATGGGGAGATCCTGTGTGTTCTAATATTGTGTTTATTAGATGTGAGGGTATGTGATATTTGATATATGTCATATTGGTTACGAGGGCATGATTGGGTGGATAATGATGGGTTAAAAAAATAGTATTGGAACCGTTACTTTTGTGATCGCTCTTACCAAATAAAGAGCAGGAACATATTAGGTAGAAGCCTATTAGATTAAATATATGTGCAAGATGTTGCATGTCAATATTTTATCATACTTATAATGCTCTTATGTTCGTTTGTTTTTATAGGTTTTAATTATGTTGATTTTTTGTCATTTAAGTTTTAGTATATTAATTGAATATGAATTAAATTAGAATTTAACTAAATTTGAAACTAAATTTGAAATTTTTTAAACTTTTTTATAAAAAAAAGGGGGTGTTTGTTATGCAGTATTTAAAACCAATAAATGTATTTTCAGAAATAGGTCGTTTAAAAAAAGTGTTGCTACATAGGCCAGGGGAAGAATTGGAAAATCTGACCCCGTCAATAATGAAAAGGTTGTTGTTCGATGATATTCCTTATCTTGAGGTGGCAATACAAGAACACGATGCTTTTGCAGATATTTTAAGAAGTAATGGAGTTGAGGTTGTTTATATTGAGGATTTAATTAGTGAAACTATTGCTAAATGCGATAGTGTTAAAGAAAAATTTATATCTCAATTTATTCTTGAAGCAGGGATTAGGACCGAAAATAAGACTAAAGCTTTGAAAGATTATTTTTATAATATGTCTATTAATGACATGATTTCAAAGATGATAGCTGGGGTTACAAGGGATGATCTTAAAAATTATAAATCTGATTCTCTAAACTATTTAGTAAATAGTGAATATCCTTTAATTGTTGATCCTATGCCCAATATACTCTTTACAAGGGATCCTTTTGCGAGTGTGGGTAATGGTGTAACAATAAATAGGATGCAAACTAAGACTAGACGTAGGGAAACAATATTTGCAGAATATATTTTTAAATATCATCCTATTTACAAAGACAATGTTCCCATATGGTATACTAGAGATGAAGATACTACGCTGGAAGGTGGAGATGAATTAGTTTTAAGTCGGGATGTTTTAGCAATTGGTGTTTCTGAGAGAACTGAGGCCGAATCTGTTGAAAAAATAGCTCGCAAACTTTTTGAACAAAAAACATCTTTTGGTACTATTTTAGCTTTTCAAATTCCACAAAGTAGGGCTTATATGCATCTAGATACGGTTTTTACCCAAATAGATCATACTACTTTTACAAGTTTTACCAGTGACGATATGAAATTTACAATTTATGCTTTAACTTATGATTTGGCTTCTGGGAGTATTAAAGTTAAAAGCGAAAAAGCTAAACTGGAGGATATTTTAGGCTTCTACCTTGGATGTAAGATTAGTATAATAAGATGTGCTGGAGGGGATTTGATTCACGGCGCGAGAGAACAGTGGAATGATGGTGCTAACACTTTAGCAATAGCGCCTGGAGAAGTAATAGTTTATTCTAGAAATCATGTAACTAATAAATTACTTGAAGAATTTGGAATTAAAGTTTATAGAATGCCTTCTAGTGAGCTTTCACGAGGAAGAGGAGGACCAAGATGTATGTCCATGCCTTTAATAAGGGAAGATATTTAGTTTAACGGAGGATATATTTATGTATAATTTACAAGACGATTTACGAAACAAAAGTTTTTTAAGGCTTTTAGATTTTACCCAAAAGGATATTAGATATTTACTTGATTTGTCTTATAGCTTAAAAAAAGCTAAGTATTCAGGAATCGAAGAACAAAAACTTAAGGGAAAAAATATAGTTATAATTTTTGAGAAGGATTCAACAAGAACAAGATGTTCGTTTGAGGTTGCTGCTTATGATCAAGGAGCTCATGTTACTTATTTGGGACCAACGGGTAATCAGATAGGTAAGAAGGAATCAATAGCTGATACTGCAAGGGTATTAGGAAGAATGTATGATGCTATTGAATTTAGAGGATTTTCTCAAGAAGCAGTTGAGGATTTGGCTAAGTATTCTAATGTTCCTGTTTATAATGGATTAACAGATGTTGCTCATCCAACACAAGTACTTGCTGATTTTATGACTATTGAAGAGCATAAGGGATGTTTGGCAAATTTGAAGATGGTATTTTGTGGAGATGGTAGAAATAATGTTGCTAATTCTTTAATGGAAGGATGTGCTATTATGGGCATGGATTTTAGAATATTTGCTCCAAGAGAACTTTTCCCAGACCCAGAATTGGTAACCAAGGCAAGAGCGATAGCTGATAAGAGTGGAGGCAGTATTACTATTTCTAGTTCTATTGAGGAAACAGTCAGGGATGCTGATGTGATTTATACTGATGTTTGGGTATCCATGGGTGAGACTAATTGGGATGAAAGAATCAAACTGTTAAGACCATATCAAGTTAATAGTAAACTTATGAAATTGGCAAAGGAGGATGCAATATTTATGCATTGTTTACCGGCTTTTCATGATTTAAATACGGCGCTTGGTAAGGAAATATTTGATAAGTATGGGCTTGAAGGTGTTGAGGTTACACATGATGTTTTTGAAAGTGATCGATCTGTTGTATTTGATGAGGCTGAGAATAGATTGCACACTATTAAGGCTGTAATGGTTGGGACTTTGGGATAATTAGTTATAAATTTTAGATTGAGAAAATGAAGGATGGACTAGGAGAGATATGATGGTTAAGAAGAATAAAATGCCAAGTAGTTTTACAATAATATTTTCTTTAGTAGTGTTTATGACCATATTGACTTATGTAATTCCTGCTGGTGAATTTTCTAAAGAGATGAGAGAAGTTAATGGGAATTTACGAGAAGTTGTTGTGGCTGGAACTTATCATGTAGTAGAAAGACCTTCTCGGGGGTTTTTAGATGGTATTTTTACTGTTTTAACAGCAATGGCTAAAGGGATGGAGCATGCTGTTGAGGTTATTGTATTTGTTTTAATTGTTGGTGGAGCTTATGGTGTAATTTTAGGAACCGGTGCGGTTGATGCAGGGATAGCTGCAGCAATTAAGAAAATGGGAAATAAGGATAAACTTTTGATACCATTAATGATGTTTATTTTCTCCATAGGAGGAACTACAACAGGTATGTATGAAGAGACACTTCCATTTTATCTTATTATGATTCCACTAGTAATAGCCTTAGGATATGATAGTGTTGTGGCTGTTGCAATTATTGGATTGGGTGCTGGTGTGGGAACTATGGCATCTACTATTAATCCATTTTCTACGGGGATAGCAGCAGCGATAGCTGGCATTGAAATAAAGGAAGGTTTTTATTTTCGTCTTATTTTATATATAGTTTCTATGTTTGTAGCTATAGTGTATGTATTGATATATGCGATTAGGGTTAAGGATGATCCTAAGAGATCTATAGTGTATGGGCAAAGGGAAGAACATTATAATGTATTTGTTAAAGGTAGGATGGGAGATAAGGGCGATAGTATGCCGGAATTTACGAATAGGCGAAAGATAGTGTTGCTGTTATATGGAGTAATGCTTGTATTTTTAATATATAGTATTTTGGAGCTTGGTTGGTGGATGCAAGAGATGACTATGTTATATCTTGGTACAGCAATGTTGTCAGCGTTTATATGTAAGATGAGTGAGTTACAGATGTGGGAAACATTTGTAGAGGGAGCTAAAGATATGATGACAGCAGCGCTTATTATAGGTATGGCTCGGGGTGTGATGATAGTAGCTGATGAGGGAATGATTACAGGGACGATGTTAAATGCAGCATCAGAATTTTTGTATGGCGTACCTAAAGGTATGTTCGTAATATTAAACGAGCTTGTACAGATGTGTATAGGGGTTGTTGTGCCCTCATCATCAGGACATGCAAGTTTAACTATGTCAATGATGGCACCATTGGCTGACTTTTTAGATATGCCAAGGTCGTCAGTTGTATTAGGTATGCAAACAGCATCAGGTCTAGTTAATTTATTGACCCCAACCAGTGGAGTTATAATGGCTGTATTGGGTATAGCAAGGATCAGTTATGGTAGTTGGTTTAAATTTGTAATGCCAATATTTGTGATTGAGTGTGTAATATGTATTTTAGTGATAATGGCAAATGTGTATTTATAATTTAGGAGATATGTATGAGTAAAAGAATTGTAGTCAGTCTTGGGGGGAATGCGTTAGAAGGTGGGGAAGGTGCATTTTGTGAGCAGTTAATAAAGATAGAGGGTAGTGTGTGTGAGATAGTAGATCTGATAGAGTATGGTTATGAAGTAATTATCACTCATGGTAATGGCCCGCAAGTAGGTAGGATTTTGCTAGAGAATGAGATGTGCCAAGAGACACCATTAGCACCGCTTGATGTATGTGTTGGTATGAGTCAAGGGATGATAGGGTATTATATTGAGCAAGCACTTAGAAATGAGATGTATAAGCGAGGAATTAGACGGGGAGTAGCAGTAGTGCTGACGCAAGTTTTGGTAGATAAGGAAGATGAGTGTTTTAGAAAACCTAGCAAACCTATTGGACCATTTTATGATAAGGTAAGGGCAGAGGAGCTTGAGAATAAGGGGTATACTTTAAAAGAAGATAGTGGGAGAGGATATAGGCGAGTGGTAGCATCACCAAGGCCAATCGAGATTATAGAAATTAAAGAGATAAGTGAGTTAATGAACAGAGGATGTATAGTTATTGCGTGTGGAGGAGGAGGTATACCTGTTATAAGAGATGAGAAAGGAGTTATTAAAGGAGTAAGTGGAGTCATTGATAAGGATTTTGCATCATCTAGATTAGGACAAGATATAGGGGCAGATAAGTTATTGATAATTACTGCTGTTGATCGGGTAGCGTTAAATTTTGGAAGGAGAGATGAAATTTTACTTGAGAAGGTAGGTATTGTTGATTTAGAGAGATATATAGGAGAAGGACATTTTGCAGCAGGATCTATGTTGCCTAAAATAGAGGCAAGTATTGAATTTGTAAAGTCCGGAGAAGGTAGGGAGGCAATTATTACATCGCTGGGTAAAGTTATTAAAGGAGTCAATGGTATGGAAGGAACAATGATAACTGGATAGGGAATTATAATAGCTAGATCAATTGAGAAGTACTTGTACTTACGTAGAGAAGATAGACTAGATTAGTAATTGGGATATTGAATTTAATAGAGGCAAAAGGAAAATACCTACTAATAGTAGATGTAAAAGTATATTTGTATTATTTCTTTATGATTGTGCTTATTTGTTAATGCTATCATGTTTTGTTAAGTGTTAAATGGGGTTTCAAATGAAGAAAGATAGTATTTTAAGTTATATGATTAAAGTTTTTTCTATGTTGGTATATGGGAAACACATATTTATTATATTTTTTATTATGGTTTTATCATGCAGTAAGGAGAGTCGTAAAGAACTTATGTCATTTAAAATCTGCTTGGGGTGCAGAACCTAAATCAATAGATCCTCAATTTGCCGAAGATGTGCTCGGATTTAATATCATTGTTCAGATGTTTAGTGGCATAATGGATGTTGATGCACAAACTGGGGGATATAAGGCAGGATTAGCTAAATCTTGGGACATATCTGCAGATGGACTTGTGTACACATTTCACTTAACGGAAGGGCTGGTTTGGAGCGATGGTGTTAGTATTACAGCTGAGGGAATTAGGAAATCTTACCTTAGAATCTTAGATAAAGAAACGTTTGCTCATTTTGTTAGCATGCTTAAGTCCACAATAAAGAATGCGGATGCTTACTTTGAGGGTAAAGGTATCCGAAACCGAACTTGGTATTAGAGTTATAGATACCAAGACGCTAGAGATAACTTTGAGTAATCCAAAACCTTATTTCCTTGATATGCTAGTACGCCAATCATTTAGACCAGTCCCAGTGCATACTATTGAAAAGTATGGACAAGTCCTGAAAACATGGTTGTCAGTGGTGCGTTTAAATTATATAAAAGAGTGTCAAATGATAAACTAGTACTTGTAAAACGATAAGTACTATGATGCTGTTCAGGTTGAACTAGATGAACTATTATTTACTGTATTTTATACAGTAAATAATAGTTCATCTTCTTATCGCATGTATGAAAATGATGAAATTGATATGCTTACAGCTGGAGCGATTCCACCTGAAGCAATAAAGGAGATTAAATTTAGAAGCGATTATTATACATTTCCTCTTATGGCTCTTTATTACCTGACATTTAACACTACCCTTAAACCGTTAGATAATGTTAAAGTTAGAGAATCCTTAACGCTTGCTATTGACAGAAAAACATTAACAAGTAAGGTTGTAGACAATGGGAGCATTGCTACAAGAAAAGTCAGTCCTACTTTTAACATGATCCCCACAGGGCAAAAAAATTACTAGCTGAAGCTGGTTATCCTGGTGGTGTGGGTTTCCCTACTCTTAAATTAAAATACAATACAAGCGAAAGCCATAAAAAAATCTGTGAATTTATTCAACATCAGTGGCCAAAGGTTTTAAATATTAATGTGGAACTTGAATAATGAAGAATGGACAACCTACTTAGCAAGTAAAGGAATCGGAAAGTATGAGATTGCAAGAGCCAGTTGGGGAGGACATTATGCAGATTCATTAGCTTTTTTGAGTTTTTTTCAAAAAGAGTTTTCACATTTTAGTTCGTATAAATACTTTAATGAAGTATATGATAATCTTATTGCTCAATCTGATCTTGAACAAGATCCAATTAAGAGACAAGATATTTTAAGAAAAGCCGAAGAAATAATCATAGAGAAAGACTTCCCTATTGCTCCAAATATATAGATATGCAGGAAATTATCTATTTAGAAATGATAAATGGACCGGATGGCAACCCAATGCTACAGAAAGATTTGTTTTCTATAATCTTAGAAGAATTAAATAACAAAAACTAGCAATGAGATCCCGTGCCTTATAATTATTTTTTTATTTCTTGATTAAATAGTATAAGCATTGCAATAGGCAGTATGTTTGCGATGTAATTTAATAGCCAATTTATTGTGTATAAGTAAAATAGTAACTAATTATGGTAATATAGGTTG